>Ga0210024_1000016_pt1 | contig 141364 bp, 145 predicted proteins | sample CryGeymeta201525_FD_183988 | JGI IMG/M metagenome (GOLD analysis project Ga0210024, IMG submission 183988) | Groundwater microbial communities from Crystal Geyser aquifers in Utah, USA - Crystal Geyser metaG 2015-25 (SPAdes) (version 2) | ecosystem: Environmental > Aquatic > Deep subsurface >...
GGCCTGAGCGAGGCTTAGCCTTGGATGTTACGCCGATTCAGGAGTCAATAAGGCAAAAAGAAAAGCCCAACTGAAAAGAGTTGGGCTTGAAATGTTTGGTGGTGGAGTTCGGACGCGGGTTCAATTCCGATCTCCAAAGCCGTTGGGCAAGTTTACGTTACTTGTCCCCGCTTTTGGAGATAGTCCTTTTCACATTGTGACAATCACCGACGAGAGGCAAGCGAGCAATCAACGGACCTCAATGATCAACTGGCGGCCATTGCCGGGCGGCATGGAGTACTCGCAAGACGCGTACTTGGTCGACCGTGGTGTCGTAAATCAGAATGTAGTTTTTGTGAACCACCAGCTCTCGCGTTCCAGTGATGCGACCAATCCGGCCGAGTCCGGGATGGTGAAGTAAATTCAGGACTTTTTCAGAAAATAGCTCGTCCAGCATCAGTGCTGCCCTGGGATTGTCAGCCTCAATGTAGTCATAGATCGCGCGGCGGTCATCGAGCGCTTCAGGTGTCCAAAAAAGCCTCACGATTTGGTTTCAAACTTTTGCCGTGTTTGCTCTCGGCGCTTGGAAAATTCTGCCTCGACATCCTCTGCAGATACCAAGTTACCCGCGTTGGCAGAATCCAACCCGGCCTGCACCTGGCGACGAAACCAGACATCATGCTCAGCGGCCTCTTGCTGCTTTTTAACGAAGTCGCGCATGAAGTCACGCAAGAGCTGGGCACCCGTCCTGTCGCGGGCCTTCGCGGCCGTCGCAAAATTTTCTTTCAACTCTTCTTCAACCCGGAAGGTAAAAGTAGCTTCATTCATTGCACCCACCTCATGTGTTACACAGTAAATACACTGTAGCACAATGAATTTGATTTGCAACGGCAAGCGAAATCACCCTGATGGACGCGGCCAAGTTCATCTTCTTCGCGCTTATCGCATCCTGCTCATCCAGTTCCCATACAGGCTTTATATGGAGAACACCAATGGAACCCAAAATCTGCGCCTGCTGCGGCCAGTCCTTCCCACCAGACCCACGGGTCCAAAACCAAACCTACTGCGCAGCATCCAGACCGGCACAAGGTAGGAGTCTGGCCACCCAGGCACTGGACATGCGAGCTGGTATCCATGCGCGTGAGCAGTCGCGTAACGGCAGCAAGGGGAACAAACTCGCAGTGACCCCATTGCCATTTTGAAAAAAGGCGTGCGAGGAAGAGATGCGATACGGACTTTGTCCTTCGCTCCTTATCCCCTTGCGCCATGAATCAATCAATTCAGAAATCCGAACTCAGGGGGGCAGCCACATAAAGTAATTCAGTACACTTATCCGCAGTTACCTATACAAAAAAGGCAGCTACCCGCCTTAGGTCAATATTGGATCGGCAGGATGGGTCAATCTTCAATCGGTGCGAAAAAGCCGCATAAAGAACATTCGTGCCATGGAGACTAATTGGAAAAGGGAGAGTCGAATGAACAATATTCCGCCGCTTGTCGAAGGCAATGGTGGAGTGCCGCCAGCCGCAGCTTGGGTCCGCTTCTTGCGAAGTTACGGCCCGACGCCAAACAACCTGACCATGTTCGACGAATATGTGTCGAGTGCGCTGGGCAGAGCGCGAGTCCAACCGATCAGTTTGTCTACGCCGCTGCTCGATGCAATGGTGAGCCATATTGAATCCAAAATGCCAGGCTCATTGCTGATCGCTGGCACGGCTGGTGATGGCAAAACCTACCACTGCCGGGCGCTATGGACTCGGATCGGTGGAGACCAAAAGGTTTGGTCTAGCAAGGGGAATATCAAAGAGTTGCGCCTTTACGATGGACGCTTGGCAGTCTTTATTAAGGATTTGTCCGAGTTCAATGGCGAGGAAAGCGACTTGCCGTTGCAGCGGCTCGAAAAGTCGGTATTGGGCGGAAATGACTCGGAGATCGTGATCTTGGCGGCCAACCATGGTCAGCTCCTCGATCGCCTCCGAGATCTTGGCAAACGCCAAGGTCGCGTCCATCCGCTTCGCAAACCCCTCCAAGAGCGATTTCTGCAAGCCGGGCCAGCCCCCGATCGCTTTGCTGTCTTCGATCTCAGCCGCACAACCAGTCGAAAGACCTTAGAGGAGGTGGCCAAAGCTGTCGCTGGGCATCCCGAATGGGAGAACTGCAAGCGTTGCGCTCTGCAAGCCGATGGAAAGGTTTGCCCGATCGATGAGAACCGCCGCCGCCTGCTGGGCCAAGCCGATGGCGGCCAACTCTCGCGCCGCCTTGGCGACTTGGTTGAGATCGCAAGGCTCAACGGGCTGCATTTGCCTGTGCGCGATTTGCTGGCGCTTAGCTCGAACATGGTCCTTGGCTGCTCAAATGCGAAGTTGGCCAAGGAAAATCTGATGACTTGCGCCGATGTCGCCAAGATTCAAGAGGGCGGCAACCTTGGCAAGGCGAGCATCTATGCCAATGCCTTTGGAGCGAACTTGCCCAAGCGCAGGGCTTCGGATCGACCCGTCTTCAAGGCAATGTCGTGCTTCGGCGTGGGCGAGGAGTCATCCAACGCGGCCGATGGCCTCTTGGTCTATGGCAAGGACGACTCGCGGTTGCAAGCTGATTTCGCTCGTTTGGTCGCAAGCGATCCGACCTATGGGGCGGGCGCGGCCTTCCGCGCAGCCCAGGACGCTTACTTGGAGGGGCACGAGGGTGCGCGCGTGGAGGGCGGCTCGGCCGAGTTCCTCGAAATGCTCGAAGACCAGCGCCGAAGGCTTTTCTTCACGCTTCCAGACGGGGAGCCGGGATATCCGCATTGGTCGATGACCGCTTTTCGCTTTGCTGGCGACTACCTCGAATCGATCAATGCCCTCAAGGCGAAGAGGCCAGTCAGCGATGCAGTGCGCGGGCGTATCGCGAAAGGGCTCAACAGGGTGCTCACGGGTCTTCTTCTCGAAAATGTCGATCGCATTTTCATCGCCAGCTCAGGGGGCTTCACGCAAAGCCGCGTGAGCGTCCTCTGCGACCATGAGACGCCATCCCGAAGGCAGGCGGGTGTTGGCATGGCGATCAGGCTTGTCGAAGAGACCGGTCGGCCGCTGCTCGATATTTCCCTTGCGGCGGGGCCGGGCAATTCGGTCTCATTCGACCTTACGCCCATCCGGCATGAGTTCCTCTCCCGCGTGGCCGAAGGAGCTCTGCCTGCAAGCTTTTCGAATGAATGCCTCGAAGACTTGCTGGCCTTCAAGGCAAAGCTGCTGCGCAAAGTTGAGATCGTCCGTAGAGCCACCATGGCTGGCGATGACGATGAAACAGGCGGCGAGGCTTCCGCGCTTACTCTCAATTTCATCGATATCGAGCCAGGAGGCCGCGGGTTCTCGCGCCCAGTGACTGTGAGGACTCCGCAATGAGCGCGATCATCAAGCGTCCTGAGATCAAGAGCGTCGACTTCTGCGTCGATGAGAACATTTGGGGGCATCGCCTTTACGATGAGCAGCTCCCGCATTTGACGGTCCTCGAATTCCTCGGCGTGCTCGGATCGAATCTCGATCGCCCACTGAGGCTGCGCTCAGAGGACGGCGGCACTGTCAAATTCAAACCTCAGCGGCAAATCCGCTTGCGCGGCCTGCTATTCAACAACCCCTATGTCGAATCGATCGCCGATGGCGCTGCATCCGACGATGAAAAGTGGCGGCAATGGTTGGACCGCTTCGCCCAAGGGGCGACTGGCAATGGCGATGCCGACATGGCCTATCTGCGCCGCTCGTTCGCGAGCTTCGATGATTTCGCAAAAGCCATCGAGCTCCTTCGCTCTTCATCCTTCGAATCCCGCAGCAACAAACGTTGGAGCTCCAAATTCGTCTTTCCATTCGGCCCCGATGCCCTCTACGAGGATTTGGAGATCGATTCGAAGGGCAAGATGAGCAACGATCGCCGCTTCTTTGCGCGCACAGGCGAGCTGCTTTACATCATGCTCGCCCGCTCAAAGCGTGGCGGCGAGCTCGGCGACATCTTGGCCGAGCGCCTGTTTAATCGCGAAGCTCCGATGAATCGCTTGGCGAGGGCTCTGCAAGGCGACTCGCAGCATGCGGACGATCCACGACCGGCAGGGTATCTGCCGGAGGCTGCCAATCCACGTTTTGATCAGATTTGCGAGGACTGGCTGTCGATCCTGGCCAAAGACATGCCGATCTATGATGCGTTGGAACATTTGATCGTCATCTCCGGGCTCAACATGCTCCTCTACTTTCTGGAGCGGGCTAAAAAGGTTGCGGGCAATGACGAGCCAGTTGAGATCGTCTGTGAAATTGTGTCCAAGGAACGAACCAAGGTTCGGGCCCTTTCAGGCGACAGCTACCAGTTCAATCAAGGACTTCCTGCCAAGGCCGTTCGCGCTCATGTCGAATCAATCCGACTTGACGCAGAGTGGGCCACTGCCGCCACGGCCGAATTTCCAGAGGCCGAGCAAGTGAAGCTCATGCGCGAGCGCTTCCAGTGGCCGCCTGCAGATGACGGAGACGATGACGACTACACAGGCAAGAGCCCTGATGCTTTGGTCTCCGATTTGGTCGAGAACGCCCTGGCCCGGCATGGGCAGCATGTAGGCAAGATCCATGCGGCCTGGTCGCGGGCCATTGGTCTCAGCTCGCGCAGGCTTTCCCGGCGCACGCGATATGCGCCCAATGATCGGTTGCTCAAGTCGATTGTGGTCTCGATCGTCGACGACCCAATGCAGTTCGACGAGTTCCTCGTCGAAGCCAAGCGCCGGTATGGGCTGATTTTTGGCGATGCTGAGGGATCGCGCCTTTTGGACGCCAAGCTCGTCGACCAAGAGGAACTCAGTGAAAACTGCGACAACCTCGAAACCCGGCTCGTCGGGTTGGGGCTTGTCCGCAGGCTCTCGGATTCCTGCTCGTTTGTTGAAAACCCGTTCGCGTTCAAAGGAGAGGCCGCATGCTGACCGACCGCATCATCGGGCGCGTCGGCGCGGACATCCTCGCCAAGCGCATATCCAATCCCGGCCAACCTGGCGACTCTGCGGCCCTGTTTCGGCTCGACAAGCTTTCCGCTAACCAGATTTCGGCTGTCGCGCGGGCGATCCTCGCCAATTCGGCCTTGCTCGCGCAAGTGGATTTGTTGATCCCCGAGGCTCTGGTCGAGGGGCAGGGACTGCCTCAGGAAATCCTGATCCAGCACAACGCGGGCTATGTCCGCAACAACGCCACAACCGCCAAGGTGGCAATCCTGACAGCCAATGGCAATGAGCACAACCTCGCCGACACGCTTGGGCATGTAATGGCCATCGGTGCAAAGGAAATGCGTGCTGAGCCTGAACCTTGGGTCGAGGCGTCTCTACATGCTGGTGGCATCTCGCCAGTGCCCGACGACAGGTTGGTGTTCAATGCTGCCCTTTGGGGCCTGCTGTCATCCTCCGAGCTTTCGCTATTGCAACTCGGCGAGTTTTGCGCCGCGATCGTCGAGGCCATCTCCACGCGAGGTCTGCCTATTCGAGACGCGGTGGGCTTTGCATTGCCCAGCGCCGGGCTGCCCAGGGACAGTTCTTTTTTCTCCAACGCCAAGACTTACGCGGCCTCGCGCAAGCCATGGCAGAAGGCATTCGCCAAGCTCTTCGCGCAGCGGGCCCCGCTGCTCAAAAAGCTTCGCCAGAACGGACAGCCCTTAGACCCGGAGGAACTTGCCGAACGCATCGTTTCTAACTCCGCCGAATTTGCCGATGCGGCCCGCCTTGCGCTCGAGGCATTCGCTGCGGCGTCTGCCGGAGATGCCGAGGCCTCTGACGCGTTGGCCCAGTTTGAATGGGAAGGCGATGGCGTTTACTTGGCCTTCGACAAGCCCAAAGAGAAGCAACTCGGCTTGGCTGAGTCGACGATCCGATTCTTCGACCACGACTGCGACCAGGAGAATGCACTTGACACAGATGGACGCAAGCTTTTGGAAGACTTTAAAGGCCGCGAGCGCCGCTCCGATTTCACCGAGGACGACGAAGAGTTCTTCGTCAAGCAGCGCAGGCTCTTGGAGCAGGACTCCAAGCTTTGTTCCCGCTGGGAGAAGGCCCTCTACGGCAAGCCAATCGAGTGCAACGATTTCTTCGAGGGCTTCGCCCGCGTGGTCAACAGCTTGCATGCGGGACTGCGCGATCCCCAGGACGATCGAATTTTGCGCTTCTCTGTCGCCAAGGGCCGCAAAGAGTGGCGCGAGCGCTTCAACTACGACGCGGGAAGCTATTTCTCCGCGATGTATCGGGGATTGAAGGAGCTCATGGGGGCGAAGGCCGAGTGGAAGGTCGAGCGGCTTGGCAATGCGAATCTGCCCGATCCGCTCTTCGAATACGAGGCCTTTTTCGCGAAGGAGAAGGAGCTCCGAAGCGACAAGAAAAACAAGGTCAAGCCCAGTTCCTCGCTCTCGCGCCTGGCCTTGCAGATCAAGTTCGATGTGGCTCTCATCCAGGTCGCCAAGGGCAAAGAGACGGTGCTTGCGAAGACTCAATTGCTCTGGAACTACAAGGCGGCTTCCATCGGCCTCTCGATGGTCTCCGACATGAAGCGGCTTTTGGAGAAGGGCGCGGTCGGGGCGACGGAAGTCCCTCGTCGGCTGGTGAGCAAGAAGGGCGGTGTCCAAAACGTCTCCCTTCATGACACTGGCACCCTGGAGGCTACCTATTCGACCGACGCGGGCTCCCTGGTCCCCGCGGCGAACAAGCTGCGCAGCCTGCGCCATGAGATCAAGGGACGGATCAAGGATCTCGCGGAAGAGGGCCGACTGACGGCGCTGCAGCGCGATGAGATTCGCGCCTCATGGGACAAGTTCGAAGCGGACTACATCAATGCCATGGAAGACTTCGTTTCGACGGGCCTGCATGGCGAGGCGGTGATGAGACAGGCCGAGTCATTCGGGGCGTTGCTGTCGACACTCATGGCTCACGCCCGAGGCGATGTCTGCCGCTCGCGGCTTGTTTCGGAAGTGCTCTCGATCGGGACCGCTCGCGTCGCTGGCGAAAACCCGGCCATGCTCATTCCGCCATGGCACCCCGAGCGCATGAAGGCGCTGGCGGTCAAATCGCGTCGCGTGGCGGGCTTCGCGACCCACTTGCTCTCCAGCGGGAGCATTCTTTATGGGGACCGCGAGATTTTTATGCGCGAGCTTTCGGACGAGATTGCCCATCCGTTCTATCCTGAGATCGCTGTCTTGAACCGCAGTGGAGCGCCGACGCTGGTTTCCGAGAGCAGCACGGTCAACGGATACAGCCTGTTGGAGTCGCCGACTCGTGGCGCCGAAGACGCGATGACCGATGTCGATCCAGCATCGGCAGCCAAGCAGGCGCGCGAACTCTTGGAGCGCTATGTCGGGCTGCAGCCCCACGAGGCCAGCAATCTCAGCGTGGTGCTCTACAACGCCGACGCGGCCGAGCTGCCACTGGCGACAGTGCGCGAGCTCTCTTCCATCCAAGAGGATGGCAAGTTCCAATGCAGCGTGTCGGTGCGCCATTCAGATCCCGCCAAGCTGCGCCGCGTTTACGGCGAGCTGGTCAACAAGGCCAGGGACGACCCGGACCTGCCCGTAGTCAGCGAGACAAGTGACAACTTCATCTCGCGGCTGCGCATCTCAGTGACGCCAATGTCGTCCACGCCTGGCGAGAGCGCCCAAGGCTTCAAGGCCTTTGACGTGGCCTTCTTGCACGATGTGGTCTCTCGGGCAGCGCAGTCAGAATGGCTGCCGGTCCAGTGGACCAACGACCGTCCGAATTTGGAACACGCCCCTTCGCGCTGGTCCTATCGGAGCGTATCGGGAGAGAACGAGCTGAAATCGACCACCTTCTTGGCCTGCCCTTGGCAAACAGCCTCAGGCTGGGCCTATGTCTCGGCTGTGGGCGCGGTATGTCGGCAAACCGATGCAACGCCAGATCAGCGATTTCTTCCGGCCCGCAGGATCTCTTTGCAAAACCCAGCTCTGGCCGGGATGATCAAAGATGCGCACGAGCTAGCCGAATGGGTCGCCACCTACGACGAGCTCTTGGATAAGCGCCAACTCCAGCACAACAACATCACAGTGGTGCGCTATCGCCGCGGTTCGACCAACGGTCGCAACATGATCGTGAGCTCGACCTCCGATCTTCGATTGCTGGGCGTATTGGTCCGCAGGCGCCTTGATGAACTGAACCTCCCGCTTGGCGCCGATGAGATACAGGCGGCCGCTGAGAAGGCCAAGCGGGATGCGCTCTCGATTTCGGGGGACATCGTGCTGCGCGCGGCCAAGCGTGGCGTGTCGGCTGGCGAAATGATTGGCCTTGTCCTCAGCCGCTGCCTGTTGGCCGAGGAGTTCAAGGCCGCTGCTGGCAGTGGCCAGGTCTTGACCGCCTATTTCTTGCTGGATGACTACGCGAGCTGGCTCTCGCAGCCTGAAAGCCGGATCGCGGACATCTTGGCGATCAATGTCGAGGAGCGCGAGGAAGGCGTTCGCGTGGTGATCGTGATCGTTGAATCGAAGTATGTTTCCGCCGATGGCTTGGCAAAGGCCCGGCGCGATTCGAAGGATCAGCTCTTGGCCACCCTGGGAATGTTCCGCGAGGCTCTCTTTGGCGATCCAGGCCGTCTTGATCGTGACGTCTGGCTTGCGCGCCTTGCTGACATGCTGATCGATGCGGATATTCCGCCTGGCATGACCGGTCTCATGGAACGGGCGCGGTCGAAGCTGCGTGAAGGCGAAGTGGAAATTTCCTTGCGAGGCTACTCGCAGGTTTACGTCCATACCTCGGACGCCGGTTCGACTTCGGCGTCTGATCAGGAACTGCTTGAAGAGTCCGATGGCGTTCAGGCCTGGCAGGAAGTCTTCGACCGCCCAGACCTTCGCAAGCTCGCCGAAGCCTATGCCAAGGGCTCGGGGGCTGTCGAGGCGAGGGCTGGGCTAGGCGCGCACAAGCCATGGGAATCCCACGGCTTTAAAAGGCCTGCTCCGCGAGTGCCATGGCTTGCGGCTATGGGGCAACTAGCCAGCGGCGACGCCGTGCTCAAAGAATCGGAAGTCGAAGTTGGAAACGATGCTGGGGCATTGATTCCAACGAGCGAGCCAGCGCCCGAGCCAGCGGCTCCGGCGCAAGAACCGACCCAAGCAGGCGTGTTGCCGCCAGCTCCGGTCGCAGCCACAACTCCTGCTTCATCGCCAACCGCTGGCACATTCTCCAATCTCGGCAAGGCCCTCTCGGAGCTTGTGTCGAGCAAGTTCGCTGGCGATGCTCAAGCGGATGTCGAACGGGACGCATGGGCCCAGGAGGTCACGAAAAAGCTTAAGGCTGCGCTCAACAGCTATGGGCTGCAGGCATCGATCTTGGGAACTAGGCTGACTCCGAATGGCTGCTTGGTCAAGCTCGCTGGGTCCGACCGCCTGCGCGTGGAGGACATCGAGAACAAGAGGACGCAACTGCTGACCACGCATGCGATCAACTTGGTCACGGTCCAACCCAAGCCAGGCGAGATCGTGGTGACAGTTGCGGGAACGAAGAGGCAGGCTGTGTCGCTTTGGGAGCTGTGGTCGCGCCGCGAGCTCAACAGGAATGTCGCAGGCATCAATACATCCTTCCTGCTGGGACTTCAAGAGATCAATGGGGCCTTGCTCTATCTGAACTTGGGTTCCGAGTTCGGCGGTCTCTCGTCTCATGAGCCGCATTCGCTGGTTGCCGGAGCGACAGGAAGTGGCAAGTCGGTTTTGATCCAGGCGTTGCTGCTGGACATCGCCGCGACCAATCCAAAAGAGCTGGCCCAAATCATCTTGATCGACCCGAAGATGGGCGTCGATTACGCTCCGCTTGCGGACTTGCCGCACATGCGCGAGGAGATCGTCACGACCAAGGAGAAGGCAGCGGAGGTTCTCGAAGCGTTGGTCCAAGAGATGGAGGATCGGTATCGGGCCTTTGCCAAGGCCAGGGCGCGCGACTTGCCGACTTACAACTCGAAGGTGTCGGCGCAGGAGCGGCTTCCTATGGTCTTCCTGGTCCACGACGAATTCGCCGACTGGATGCTCGATGACGCCTACAAGGCGGCAGTGGGCGCTGCGGTGCAGCGGCTAGGGGTGAAGGCGCGGGCTGCTGGCATCCACCTGATCTTTGCCGCTCAACGTCCCGACAAGGATGTCATGCCGATGCAGCTTCGCGAGAATTTGGGCAATCGTTTGATCTTGAAGGTGTCAAGCGAGGCCACTTCCAAGATCGCGCTCGATAGGCCAGGTGCCGAGTTGTTGCTTGGAAGGGGACATCTTGCGGCCAAGCTCAATGGCGAGCAGGGGTTGGTCTTTGCCCAAGCGCCATTCCTATCGGATCAGGACATCGAAGCGGCAGTAGCCGCCATTCAAGCAGATAACTTAAACCATTGAATCAGGGAGAACTTTGTGGCACAACCATTCAAACACGATGCAGCTAGTCTGCTCGACTTTTTCGCCCAGAGCGGGCGCGGCTTTTATGTCCCCTACTATCAGCGCAACTACTCTTGGGACGAAGAGAACGCTACGAAACTGATTGAGGACATCTTCTCCAGCATCAAGCGCACGCTGACCAAGCCCGAAAATAGCATCTTCCTAGGCACGGTCATTCTCCATGACGAGAAGAATGTTCAGACAGGAGTTCATTCGGACACGCCGAACCTTTTAACCAAGGTGGCGAACGTCGTCGACGGGCAACAGCGCATCACTTCGATTGCGATGCTGGCCTGCGTGATTGCTGACCAAATTTCACAGACAGTTCCAAAACTCAAGGCTTTGGCTGGATCAGCGACTGAGTTCGATGCCTTGGCGACTGAGCTGACCGACGAGTTGCCGAAACTCCGCAAGTTCTTTTCAGTTGAGATTGAGAAGACAGGCGCTCAGCCAGCGTTGAAGCCGAAAATCATCCGTGCGGGCGATGTTTCGGCGAACCCAGTGTCTGATCAGTGGACGCTCAGCGGCGACATCAACAACTTCTACCGCTCTAACACATCGAGTTTCCTATCCAAGTTCATAGCGGGCATTGCGATCAATGCGATTCCAACTGATGAGCGAGTAGGGTCTGTCTTGCGAGTCTTTCAGGAGAAGATAAGCGAGGAAATTCAAGCGGCAGACGTTCGACTCGCCAGCGGATTGCTGTCAGCAAATGGTGTAGCTGACGGCAGTTTGAAGAGCTTCATGGCTTATCCGCCAACGTGGTCCAACATCGACGCTCTTCTGCCGGAGGAGCAGTCGGTTTATTTCGGCGGCATGTTGCTTTTGGCAGTCTGTTCGTTCCTAAAGAACTCCTGTCATCTCGTTGTAATTGAGTGTCTCGATTTGAGCCTGGCCTTTGACATGTTCCAGTCGCTGAATGCGACTGGAACGCCGTTGACAGCCTTTGAGGTATTCAAGCCGCAAATCGTCAAAGCTTGGGGCACTGGCTACTCGACGGCGATCAAGCCCCAAGTCGATCGGATCGAGAAGGTGTTTGAGACAGAGAGCAACTCGTCGGACAAGGAGGAGCTTACGGACAAGGTGATCGTCTCTTCCGCATTGGTGTTCAATGGACTTGAGAGGAGTCGGCGTTTCAGTGAAGAGCGCGACTGGCTGACTGACAGTCTTGAAAAGTCTATGGCGGCAGGTGTCCCGACGCAAAAGTCGACTGACTTCGTAACGTCCATTGCGGACCAGGCCGAATATTTCCTAACCTTCGTCAAACCCCGCAGGTCGCCGAAGAATTCTGCGAGCTTTGGCCTATGCAATCATTTGATGACAATGGGGCTCACCCCGCAGCAAGCCGACCGCGCTGGGCTGTGTGTGTTCTATCTCAAGGATGCCGGACATCAATTCGCACATGCGGTGTTGAGCGTTTTTTATGCCAAGCTGCTTAGATCGCAATCCAACGCTGCTAGCAAGATCGCAGCCGCTGCCGAGTTTGTGGCTGTGTGCGAGGCCACAGCCGCGTTTTTTACGCTTTACATGGGCGCGCAGCAAGGTCGCTTTCCGGACTCAGACTATCGAGCATTGTTTCAATCGACGGCCGGAAACATATCGGTCGCCAATGGGGCTGCAAATCAGACAATCGCCTTCGTCAAGGCCGCATTTCGACAAGCCTTGGCGAATCAGAAGGTTTACGATGCGACAGACGCGGTTGCGGCTCGTCAGATTTGGGTGGACCTGGCCAAGGAGAATGCCTGGTATTCGCGCAAGGCGGTGTGTCGGTTCGCGTTATTCGCTTCTTCCCATGATGCGGCTCCTGACATCGCTGCGGGCAATGAAGGATTTTTCACTGACGGAATGGCCAATTCGGCTGATTTGCTCAACAGTCGAGTGTGGCACTCAAGCTCCTATGAGGTCATTGAGCATGTCGCCACTCGTGATCAACCTTCTTCGGTAAAGTTTGCTGCTCATTTCGACGCGTCGATCTATCCTGGCAACTACTCGATTGTCGACAAGATCGGAAACTTGACGTTGCTCTCGGGCCCTGTGAATTCCTCGATCTATTCGGAGTGGCCAGACAAGGTCTTCTACTACTGGAACCTCACTACACCAGGGGCGACGGCTGCCGGTCCAACCGGTGCTGCCCTGTCGGCCTCATTGGGCATCGGCACTGTGCCGCCGTCCCTCTCGACATTGGTCGCCGCGTCAAACTATCAGTCGCATTTGGCGCCGCTCGCGCTCCGTGGCCAGGGTGGCCACCGGTGGGATGCCGCGTTCATTGCAAGGCGATCCGAGCACCTGTGCCAACGCGTCTTCGACAAGCTTGACGCCTGGCTGCGATAGCTGCCTGACATTCGGCCCGGCCCGTTCCCTTGCGACTCGCGCTACGCTTGGGTCGGCCCTGGCAGGATAGTGACGGCTTCAATGTCATCTTCATCGTCGAAGCGGTAATGGTCTTGGTGAAGAGCGAAATCGCTTTGCTGATGCAAATTGAAGACGTATTCGAGAGTGCATCTTTCCTTGAAGCGGTCGAATTCGTTGCCCCATGCCTGCATGGAGTTGTAGTCGTCGGACTCGAAGCCAGGACTGAACCAGCGGAAGATGACCTGCATGTATAGGGCCGCGACTCGGCAAGCATGCCTGAGCATGAGGATCAATTCTTCACTATCCTCGTAGCCGCCATAGTCCGCCGGTGGCCCCAAGGGAAACGTCCCGTGCGCCACATGGTTCCGGAGGTTGCGCACGAGTTGAAGTGCGAACGTGGGGAGCTTCTCCGCGCCGGGCTCTATCCCGCCTACTGAAGCGTTGTGTTCGGCCTTGTATCGATTGAACAGGCTGATGAAGTTGCCGCAGTGGTGCTCGAAATCTTGCGGCGCGGCCGTCGCACCCTTGCGTTCGAACAAATCATCAAGCAGCGCGACGGCTCGCATGCTGCTGGTCCGCTTGATATCCTTCTTGGCCACACTCTTGCCCGCCGACAGCGGGGCGTAGCGGTGATCGATGAAGCGATATGCCTCCTCGGGTCCATTGCAGACGAACACGAAGCGCGTGAGAGCCGTGGCATGGTTTGTGTAGTGGTCCGAATGCGCGTCGATGTTGTCGGCCACTGTGCCGCAGTAAAGGCCCGCATCGGAGGATTCGAACTTCCAGGTGTTGACTTTGACCTTCTCGAGCTGGGCGGCTAGCTTGAACCAGTCTCCAATCGTCTCGGTCCGGATGGTCGCCGTGCCATGTTCGCTCTCAAAGGTCGAAGTGTTCCCAAGGTAGCTTGCTGCTAGGCCTGCTTCGATCAGATGCTCGGAAACCCTGCGAGTCTTGGAACAGATGGGGCAGGCGTGAGGAGTAACTGTTTTTGGATCATCCGCGCTCATTTGCACCTAGTTTTCCAGGCTACTTGTGGCAGACCACGCAGGCTCCGCCTCCCTCGTCTTCGCCATAGATATCATCGATGTCGTCCGGGCATTCCTTGATCGGACGGAGTGGGTTAATCGGGATGCTCCTGCGCAAGCGAGCGCGGCGGATCTCGTATTCAGCCTTGATCTCTGCAATGCGCTCGGGCTTCTCCATGTCCCATAACGACTCGCCCTTTGACCAAGTGAAGGGCGATCCATGCTCCAAGGCGTCCTTCTCAAGTTCTTTGGCCTTCTCGTAATCCTCTGGATGCTGTTCCCTCAGGCGCACCCATTCGATCTTTTGCTGGTAGAAGCAGAAAGTGCAGCCGCTGCGTGAGCGCCACTCGTAATACTTCGGGTAGCCGACCCCTGATGATTCCAGGATGTCGATGACGCCGGGCTTGTCGATTCCAGCCTCTCGGAAGGGCAGCCGGACGAACAGGTTGTCGGCCTTTGCCGTGTAGCCTTCGCGGTAGTCTTCATCGGCCCGGATCGCCACATAGGTGAACACCTTGTCGCCTGCCGCGAGCCAAGGCTTCACCCATTGCTCGAACGGGGCGAGCTTGAGCTTGCGAGTGCACCAGCGGGTTTGCGGGCTGGGCAGAAAGTGGTTGTATTCGCGCAGCCAAAAGCGGAAGTCCCTGCGTGGATTGAGCCGCGCGATCGGCTTGCCGAGATAGCCTTCGAGGCGCCCAAGGAATTCGTAGACCTCTGGGAGCTCTTCACCCGTGTCGGTGAAGAAGTAGTCGATGTCCAGCTCTGGATGCTTGTCGCGCATCCAGACGGCCAGAGCCGCGCTGTCCTTGCCTCCGGAGATTCCCAAGACGTGCCGTTCAACCATTTGATTCCTCCTTGTCTGTCACCAACTTCATGCCGGTTTTGGCCAAGATGGCCAGCAATATGTCAGTGCCCAAGCCTTGGCTTTGCAGCATCGAAACCAGCTCGTCAGCCTTGTCGTCAACGGTCTTGCGATGGCGTTCGGAGATGGCGAATGTGCGGGAGATCGTCCTTGTGTCCGAACCAGCTCCGATGACCACTGCAATGGCTTCGCTTCGGGCCTTGCGGCCTTGAACCGAGACAAAAGCCTCCGCCTCGCGGAAACGCCGCGCGAACTGGGAGAGCTCCAACAGGGCTGCATCGATGTGCCGATCCACCCAATCGCGGGGCGGCTTGTCGGCTGCCAGGCTCAGTAAGCCTTCGAGGGACTCGCGAGAGCCATCGTAGGAGCCAAGACGAGTCGAAAACGCATCCAGGCGGAAATTTCCGGCAACGCCAGCCACAGACTTGGCTCTGTTTCGCAGCGACTCCAAATCCTCGCGGGTCGCGTCGAGAGCTTCGAGCATCTTGGCCTCGACTTCCGCGAGCATCTTTGAGTAGGCAGTCGCTATCTCCTGCAAGGGCGCGCGCAGCTCCTTCACATACGATTTTCCATCTGCTGCGCCAAGCAAGGAGGCCAGGTCGACAAACAAGACCTTGTGGGGATCATTGGCCTTGAGCAGCATGTCCCGTATGGCTTTTGCCGTGTCGCCAATGCGTTGGGTGCGCCGCGACCATTCGGGCAGGTTGAAGACCATGGCGACCAGGCCCCTGGCGGCATCGAGTGGGTCTGACGTGCCTGCCTTCTCTCCAACCTCGGCAAGAAGCATGGATATGCCTTCGAGGATGCTGTTTTTGTCTTCGTCGATGGCGATCCAGCGCAGAGTGAAGCGAGATGGGTCTTGCAGGCATTCGTCGATGTCCACATCGCTCAGCCGTGGAATGAACATGCCTTCTTTGTAGACGGCCACATTGGCTTTGTGAGCGAGCAGGAAAGCGGTCAGAAACACAGGGAGGATGCCCTGCTTCATGCCAAAAGGCGGCTGGCTCCATCGCTCATAGATTGCATCAACGCCAACGCGGGCGCTGGTGTCGGCGAAAAGCGTCTTTGTGGATTTCCATAGCTCAGCGAACCCTGCGCCTGAGGCCTCGGAAGGGTGGCAGAAGCGCCATGAATCGCCTTCCTTGCGGTAGAGGTCTGAGGCTGCCAGAAGGGTGTCGAACAGGCCTCGCTCCGCGGGAAATCCTTCGATGCCGAGCCGCTCTTGGCCCTCAGCGTTGATCATCGCGTGAAGCAAATCACGCCTTGCCTTGACACTGTTGCTCGAAACGCTATCACGGTTGACCAACTCGCTCCAAACAGGCGGACAGGACCAATAGATTTGATCGGCGAGTCCGGAGGCGACAGGCGAAAGCTTGGCGCCCGGTTCGATGACTTCTTCGCTGCCGTCATGCCACTTGGACAGGGAGACGGCGGCTTGGAGCTGGTCCTCCAGGTCTGATCGGGTGGCTGCAAGGCGGGCAAAGACTTCGCGGCGGGCAACGGGATCGCTGCCCAGCTCGTGGCGTTCCTTGACTTGTTCGAGCGCAACCAATTCGGCCGATAGCTCAGAAATGCGGGCATGGTTGGACGGGATGCCAACCAAGACCGGCCAAGGTTCCATGCGAGCGCAGGCTTGGGCCCTCTTGCGGGCCTCGCGGGCGGACATTCCTCTGCTAGGGAGGGCAAGGATGAACTGCCCGAATTCGCCGCGTTGCGGCTCGTAGCCTTGGGCGATCTTCTCGGCTTGTTCGACGCTGCGCAGTGACAGCTCCATCCATCGCATGGAGCCTTTCTCGTGGTAGTGCCGCTTGGCGACCACAGGATGTATGCCCATGAGTTGAGAGAGCTTGGCGTAATCGATGCCAGCGGACGCGGCCAACGCTTGGGCGATGGCTGCATCGATGTCAAAGTCGCTGCCTTCGAAGACAGACCAAGCCCCTGTGTAGCTCTTGAATAAGGCGACTTTCAGCGATGCGAGCTTGCGCAGAGCCTCATCGATTTCTTCTTGAGGAACCTTGTAGAACAAAGCCGAGAGCACTGGCAAATCGGCAGCCAGGCCGGAGCCGTTGCGGAACATGTCGATGATGGCGATGTTCTTGATCATCGACACCAGCAGCGGTTCGCCCGATTTGGCTTCGGCCCGCTCGACGGCCTCGACCGCTTGGGACCAGCGGTGGCCATCGGGTGAGGCCAGGATCGCAGGCTCGAGGTTCGAGCGCAGATAATCCCAATAGTCGCTCGGGCGATACCAAGTCGCTTGGCTCAGCGGAGTAGATTGGAGGTAGGAGCGGAATCCATGGGCTTCGACCGAGGAGAGAAAGCCGAACGTGCTGCGCTCGTTTTGCCCAAATTGGCGCTTGGAGATCGGTCCGAGCAGGGCGGCCATGGCAGGGTGAAGCGGCCAGCATCGAGCCAATGCAGCAGCGAAGTCTTTCCCGACCGCGGGCCGCCTCGAACGAATGGCTTCCGCGACAATGTTCGACGCGTCGAGCATCCACTCCAGGCACCGCTTGGCTTTGATCGCGCGGCCGATGAGCTCGACAACTTCATCGCTTACCGCGACGAATGGAAGATCAAGGTAGCGGCCTTGGACCTTGGCCCAATCGTCTCGGGTGTCGATGCCTAGCCGGGCTGAATACTGTGCGAATGATTGATGCAGAACACCGACGACGACTAGGCGGCCTTCCGCGCGGGCGGAGGCCTCAGCCAATTCTTGGAAGAAGTAGACATCGTCTCCTGATCCGAGGGCGGAGGCTTCAAGGAACTTGCCCATCTCGTCGATGAAAACCAAGACGCCATCGTTGTGGAGCTCCTTTGCTTCCGCGAGCAGATCGGCGATGACGCTTTGCGCAGTAGGCTTGTTGCGGCCATCGAAACTCTTGCCTTGGGCCTTGCGGATGGCCGCGCCCAACTCGGAAACGACGCTTCCGCGTCGGCCCACTGTCGGGACGACAAGCCACCCCTTGCGGACCGGGAAGGCTTTGTCGAACGCTGGCTTGGAGTCAAGCTGCAAGGCGGAGCGGGCTTTCACTCGCAAGGCTTTGTCGGGGTGTAGAGCGCTCGCGAGGGCAACGGCCAATGAGGACTTGCCTCCGCCAAAGGGCCCGGTCCACGTGAAGCTGCGCTGATTGGTCCCGGCGACTTGCCGACACATCCCATCGATCACCGAAGATGCGGTCGAATGGAAGATGTAGCCATCCAAAGCGTCGGCCCGGCCGATGTCCGCATCGATCCGAATCGATCGTTGGTATTGGCGCGAAATTTGGACGATGTCCGAGAGCGCCTGTTCTTTTGTTTCAGTCATAGGCGCGCGTGACCATTTCTTTTCGGTCCTCTTTGCATAGGGGTTTGCGGTGGACTTGGCGCAAACCGGCGGAGTCGGTCCACGCGAGCTTTCCACCTGTGAAGTCGGCAAGCGCGATCAACCGTTGCGCGATCGACTCTTCGTCGAGCTTAAAGACCCGTCCCGGTGAGCCTTCTGCATAAGCGACAGTTTCGAATGCCAGTGAACTTTGGCCGTCTGCAGTCCGATCCCAAAAGTCGATCAAAGCGTATGCGAAGGCTCCGTCATGGAGAGACGCCTTTGGGCCGCGGCGGAAGGCGTATTGGCCCTTGTGGACCTCTTGGAGCAGGCCCAACTCGCCAAGGAGGGGTTCTGCAAAATCTTCAGGCGATCCACCGGCGGTCCGCGGTGCGTAGCTGCGCAGGCAGGTCTCCAAGTCGCGCGAAAGCGTCGAAGCGGAGAGGCGATGTTTGGGATCGAGGTCGCGGGCGTATCGGGCCAACGGCTCTTCGAGCTCTTGTCGTGTGAAAGTGGGGGCCGTCACATGGTTGAACAGCCATTGCCATGTCGTGGAGCGATAGCAGTGGCCGGCAAGCTGCCAATGGGCTAGCCAAGCAGTCGTTGGATTCTCCGCGTAGGGGTCGAGTCCTCCGTCTTGCAGTATCTCCATAGCGAGGCCGCCAACGCGGAAGCTATCACCCTCCTCGAACATGATCCCGCAAGCCAAAGCCCAATGGCGGATCGAAGACACCATGTTCTTGCCGACCCCGAAAGCAGCGATCGCGGCTTCGTCGGTGAAGGTGGACTTCTTGATTAAGCCACCTTCGACGGTCTGCTCGAACGCCTTCTTGAGCCACATTTGACGCAGTGGGAATGTCTCATGGCCCGAAAAATGGGTGCGAGTTCCTCGACTGAGTTTTGAAGTGACGGTATTCATTGTTGCAGTTTAATCCGAACTGGTGGGTTTCACCAGTTTGGAGGTCTTATTATTACTGTTTATAATAACAGTTACTGGTGGGCCAGTAACCATCGTTGAATGCCACGCCTGCGAGCACTGCATGATGGAGTGGCAGATTGCTCTTAGGCCCTTGACGTGGATTTACGGCAAACCAATGGCAAAATGCTCCTACTCTCGTCGAGCACAGTAGGCTAGGCAATATCCGCTTGTTGTCATAAATCAAAAGGATAATTTCCTGCTTAGTAGCGGCCTAGTCCTATAAATTGGCCTGCCGCCAAGGTTGAAGGTGAAGTCCACGATGGCAAAAAGTCACCATTCGGGTATGGCTGCAAGCATTGGAAATTAGCGCAGCGTTGCGGTGAACGCCGTCAATAGGTCCTGAGTCAGATAGACCTCAGCTTCAGCCTCAGACATCGGCGGTTGCGATGGTTTGCGCAGGTGACCGAAACTAAAGGTCCGGAATTCAACTGGACAAATATACGAATGTGCCCAACGCAGGTGCGACAGGCGGTGAATCGAAAATTGTCAGCTTGTGATTTTTCGTGAGTGGGACGGCCGCTCAGTCAAACTTTCGCGCCAATTCCCAGCGAAGTCGTAGCTGGGTGCCAGAACCTGATCGCAATACCAGAACTTGGTGAAGGCAGCGACATCTAGAGAGATACCAGTGCGCCTGTCCGTCGGCATCCATCGCCCACCAACGGGCTGTCTTGGGGGCTTCATTCCAATTAATCATGGTGCAACTCGGAAGGATGGCGAGGCTTTGAATGTTATCCCGAACTCGGTAAATTTGATAAGCGAAATGTGCTGTCTATATCAGTCGCAAAGCTTCTGCCTCGCGCCTTATGACGAGTCCTGGAAGAACCTTTCCGCCGCCATAGACCCAGCGGCGCAGTTCCTGCCCAGCAACGGCCCAATCCAGCTGATTGATTCGTCGTCGTAACGTCGAGGCCTGAAGCCGACCCGCACCAAGGTTAAAAGTGAAGTCAACGATGGCAGCCAACCTCGATTCAGACTCAGTAGCCAATACAGGGCAATACCGCAATGTTGCGGCTAGCGCCGTCATCAAGTCTTGGGCAAGATACACCTCGGCTTCAGCCTCAGTTATCGGCGGGTGGTCTGGCTTGCAAAGATGCCCAAACCCCACAGTCCAAAACCCGGCAGGACAAATGTAGGGATGGGCTCGGCGTAACGGGTCGTTTTTCGGCACCTTGTGAAACCCCTCAAACCGCTTGGCCAGCTCCACGGCTGCTTGGGGTACGGCGATCATGGCAAGTGCCTCCAGGTTTCATGTCGTTTGATAGACAAGAGTGTCGAACCGGCGATCCCGTATTCAGCGCAAATTTCGCGTGAACGTCGGCGATCATGGCGGATTGCGATTACCTGATCTGGTCTGAGTTTTGCGCTCGGATTTCGATCACCGACGGAGGAATGCCGTCGCCCTTTTCGAACCATGTCGAGAACGTTTTCCCGCTGTGTCGCAGCAAACAAGTGACTTGGGTTGACACATGCCCTGTTGTCACAGACATGGCAGACGACTTGACCATCCGGTATAGCCCCCAATTTAAGTTCAAAGGAAACCCTGTGTGCTCTCAACAACGGCCTTCCACCGTTGGCTCCAATCGTGCCGTAGCCTCTCGTATCAATCGATCCGATCCACGGCCAGCACTCATTCACGCTGCGCACATCCACCTTTTCCCAAAACCGTTCAGCAAGCGGCCGGGCTTGGCGACCTTTATGAGCGTGCATCACGACGCTCCCAAACTCTGCCGACGTACCAAAAATTCAGCACCCCAGCCCACAGCGCCTGATCAGCATCAGTCCAGCCAGCCTGCACTGCGATAACCCAAGATGCACCGCCGTTGAGGGCAGCAAAGAAGGCTGTAGCCTTGGCCGCGCAGTACAACGCCATGAAGAGATAGGTGATCACGGGGCGCACGCTGGTGGACAGCGCATCGGCCCACTTCACACCCGATGGCCTGCCCTGGCCAGCCACTGCTTCTTTAAAAGCCTCCATTGCGCCGGTGTTCCAGGCGGCATCGGCAGTCGCGCCAATCTCAAGCATGCGCGATGCGCCACGCACCTTCTCGAATTCAAGCGCCTTGTCTTGCATGGCCAGTTCGTGGCTACGCTCGCCCTTGCGGTCCAGCCATTTCAGCAACTCTGGAGCCAAACGAAACGCCCCACCCAACAACCCACCCAGAAGTGTTTCGATCATTGGGCACCTCCGAACAGTTTGAGTTTCACAAACGCTCCGGCGAGTAGCGCCATCACCAAGCCTGTGACGAGCATCTTCACGACAGTCAGGCCAGCGGTCTTCTTGGCTTCGTTGTAGGCATCGAGCAGATTGCGCAGCTCGCGGATGTCGTGAGCCGCGTCTTCGCCATCAAGCCCCACCCCTTGCAAGGCGTGTCGGGCACCTCTTTGGGCGGCAAGCTCTAGCATTTGCTCAAAATCAGGCTGCGGCATCGTGACCGTCTTGCGTCGTTCAATTGGAAGGTCTTCCATTTTTCATGCTCCAAAAATGCGAAACCCGCCACATGCGCGTGATGCACACCGAAGCGGGTTTCTAGTTAAAAAAGGGTTAAAAAGCTTAAAAATTGCTTTTCAGTCAGGGTCAGATTTCAATGATTTCCAGACTCAGGTTGGGTGCGACGGCTTCCACAACGCCATCACGCACAAATACGCGCGCTCCCATGTTTGCGCTTCCCCTGGCCTTGACCGTGCCGCCACCGGGTAACTTGACAGTGACCACGCCGGTGCCAATCTCAGACACGGTGCCGACTTGTAACGGTGGGTCAGACAGCAATTGCCTGAACTGCTCGTAAACGTTATGCATAGGTCTGCACTCCCAAGGTTTGCCAGACCTCCGGAAACCCGGCCTGCACTTGGGTGGAGCGCACCAGCCCGATGCGGTCAACTCCGCCGTCGCGGTACTGAACAAAAGCACCGGGCTCAATGATTCCGGTCTCAAGCAGCACCGGCAGATTCAAACTGACCTCGATCTGCCGACCGGTATCACTCAAAACTGCCAAACCACGCTGACGGGCAACTGCCGCCTCAGTGATCAGGGCATCGACCACCATCGGTGCAAGCAAATCGCCAGCGGTGCCTGAACGAGTCACCTGCGCCAGCACTCCGGCATCCATACCTGAGACAAACACCCGGTTGTAGGATGGCTTTTCCAACCAGCGCAGGGACTCTTTTTCAACTGCATCGAGCGGCAGCACAAAGTTGGGGGTCGCCGTCGCCCACTCCCAGGGAGCGACCGGATATCGGTGGCGCACGCGAATCGTTTGATCTCTGGGGTGAGGCAGCAGATAGCCACCGGCTGCCCCAGCAATGACACTCAAGGCCTCGATCCATGTCCCCTGATGAGCAAAAACACCAGAGGGCACATTCCAGTCTGTCAAACCCCAGTCCACGTTCCAACCCATAGGCATACCGTTGATGCTCAGCACGTCATCCATCAACTGGCGTGCCATTCGCACCTGAGAATTGGTGAACGTCATCACCGGCGCATAGGGTGCAGCCAACACGGCGTTCTTGCCACGTCCAGTCAATCGAATGCTGGTCTGCCCAAAGCTGCGTTCACGGCTGATGTTTTCAGCAAGGACTGCAAAAGTGGTGCCGTTCACGTTGGCCAGCAGCTCCACTACCCCTGAGCCGTTTGGTTCGATCAGGCTCTGCGCGCTGTGCGGCAACACTGCATCAAATCCCCAGGCCCAGGATGACGCATCCAGCGACAGGGACAAACTATTGACCGGTACCTCCACCCCGTTGGATGCCCGGCGCAGACTGACATCGTTGATCACAAAGTACACCTTTCTGACCGCAACGGTCACAACGCCAGTTGGCTGTGTTGAAGGAAATTCACACTGACGAGCCCCAAACACCAGCATGGGTTTGGAGAGTGGTGGGCAGGCAAACAGCAAGGCTGTGCCCCAGTACGTCGGATCAACGGGTGGGATCACCGGGATCAAATGCACTCCCGGTCGCGGCACCCAAGCCTCTTGAAAAACCGATGGCAGGAACCTTCTCAGTGGGATGGCAGCACCAGCATGGCCCGTGTACCCCTTGTTGCGTGGAACCGCGCCAGCCCAAGAGTTCTCTAACCATGCGCGCCTGTCATGCAACCCGTCTTGAAAACGGCCTACGGCGCGAACGGTTGGCGCACGGTTGCCTTCTTGGAAAGGACTGGTGCCGTTCACTCGGCGATCTGCCAGCCCATCCGACCAATTGGCGTGCAAACGTGACCGCGTCGCATATCCATCCTGAAACTGCGATCCAACCTCTCGGCTTGAACGAATGGCTTCAACATAACTCGGACTCACACCCTGGCGGATCGAGGCAGCGTTTTGCGCTTGATCCTGCGCGCCAGCATTGGTTGCCTGCGCGTGCTGCTGTGGCTGGGTCAAGCCTGACTCGGTAACCATGGACACTTGCGACCAAGTCTGCACATGCGCCACTGTCGGGCGTTGTGTTTGGCTCTGGTACTTCACAGCGACCGTGCCGACCAGATCGGGCAATACCGCTTGCAAAGCCACCGGCACCCCAATGAACAGGTGCAACCGAGCGACCAGTTCTGGCAGTGCCCCTGAGACTTCGAGCATCGAGTCCGGGTGGGTGCTGGTGTCACTGTCACCAAACACCAAGCGGGTCGGATGCCCCCTGGGCGGCTGTGCAAACACCAGATCGGTGATTCTGGCGTTCGTGTCAGTGACACCCTCCCCAAACAACAGACCCAGCGGCTGTCCATTCAGCGGAGTACCAGCAAAGACCAAGTTTTCTGGCACGGCGTGAGCCCTTCCCTATTCAAAAATTCGTCAGGCCAAAGTGCATTGCCCCAAGAGTGCCCGCGCACCGGCGTAAAGCACCGTGCCGCTGGTGCCCGAGAGTTTGAAATCTCCGGTATCCGCAGCGTCCGACACCGAACCGTCGGCCACCACTTCGTCACGGCCGTTGATCCAGCGTGCCCAAAGCGCAGTGCCAGTCTCCAGAATCAGGTCACCTGATGGCTCGAATTGCTTGAGGGTCAGCACGCTGGCATTGATCTCGCCACACGGCTTGGCCAGCAGTATTTCCACCAGCAGTCCACCACTCGGGTCGCCTCCGGTTGCTGGTTGGGTGGTTGCGTACAGTCGAATCCGGCTGTTTTGCGGGCCAGCATCTGCAAACGTGAGCGTCCCTGTCAGGCGTGCCAGCTTGTGTGCAGGAGAAATAGCCAGCGTCATGGTGACTGCTCCGTCATCAACTCAGGCACCACCCGATCAGCCACCACAGCCCGAAAGGCTTGGGTGTGGTCGTAGCTCACCACGGTGTAGGTGGTGTTCATGGCGATCCGGCTAAACGAATACACGCCGGTCGCCGCTTCGCTCCATGTCTCACGGATCACGGCCCGGGTGGCTTCCTCAATCAGCAAAACGCGCCGCCGCACTGGTGTGGCTGGTGAGTTTTTGACCGTGCCCACCACCTGGCCGACACCACCGAAGTAAATGTCGTGTTTGCCCAAGATCGGCAGCAACGTCTTGTTGCGAACACCCAGGCCATCAAGCGCCTGTATCGGCGCAGTGTTGATGCGCCCGATGTTGTCACCCAAGCCTTGGGTCGCCAGGTTGACGGTTGGAATGGTGTTGACCCGGCTCAGATCCGTGCCAAATCCATGGAATGTTGCAGTAACACCCGCCAACGCCAACCGCAGAGCCGCTTCAATGGCTCGAATATCTGCCTGAGTGGCCACGCCTGTCCAGATGCCAAGCGCATGGAAATATTCGTCGGTGTCTAGGTTGTATTCGTTGCCGTTCGCGCCATAACCGATCTGCCCGATCTGGCTCATGGTGTAACTGCTGCTCACAGGTATGCCCACCAGATTGCCGTCCACGTACAAAATCGAGTCTGACCCGCGCGTGACCATTGCCACAAAGTAACGCGTGCCAATGGATCCGTACAACCCATAGGGAGCAGAGGCATTGGCTTTTGCGGCATGCCAGCCCTGTCCGTTGTCAGACAGGTGCAGCGCATAGCCAGAGGTGTCGTTGTATCCCGGGGTCAGCAGCACCGTACGCCGCTTCGGTGTCCAAAACCCGGCAACCACACCGGTCGCTGGCATGGGAATTGGTGTGGTTAGTGCCATCGGGTTACCGTTACCCGCCACACTTTTGAGCTGGAAATCGTTGGGCAGCAGAGTGCTGGTGGCGGTGATGTGATTAACACCCACGCCATCAAGCAGCTGCGTGTCGCTTATTCTGCTTGCATCAAACGCCGCCACCGGGGTCAATCCCGCCGCAGTAGTCCACCAAGTCATGGCTTACCACCATGGCCCGGTGATGTCATAGGCCAATGTGGCGGTGTAGTTGCCACTGCTGACCCCATGGGCGACCTTCAGCAGCAAAAAGGTGCGTCCTGGGTAGCCAGCCACGCCCGAGATGGTATCGAGATGGTTGAAACTGGGGCTGTCGTTATGCACCCAGAACATGCCTGGCATCCTGCCGCGCAAGTGGGAGGTCTCGCGCAGCAAAGTCGGGTGCAAAATCATGCTGTAGTCTGGGCCATTGGGCCAGCTGATGCCCGTGCTGTAGCCCGAGGTGGTCTGTCCATTGTTGGTGTTCAGGCTGGTAAAAGATGGATTGACGTTGTTACCGATTTGCAGATAGCTGCGCATCAGAATCTTGCCGGTGCCGTCCAGGGTTCGCGGGAAGCGAGACCGCCAGTCGGAACTTTGGTAGCCCTCACTATCGAGTTGACTGGCATAGGCGTTTGCGCCCAGATATGCATCCTGCGCGCACAAAATGGTGTTGAACCCGTCAGCGCTGCGATAACTCTCAAAATCGGTAAAGCATTTGCCACCCAAGCCGCCGGAGTCTCCACCCTCATTAAAAATGTAGAAACCACGATCATCACCAACGACTGCCCATGGGCGGTTGTAAACAGCAGGACTATATTCATCGTGGCCATTGCCTCCCGCTCTGGCGTAATACCACTTGTACCAACCATCAACCACAGTATTCCCTGATCCAGATGCGCCTTCGTTTTGGCTTGGATTTGCTGAATCGAACGGTGCGCGTGCTCCAACAAAGGTGTCGATATCGCTCATGCCCTGAGCCATCGTCACTTTGGCTTTCTTGGCATAAGTGGTGGTGTAAGCCGGGTCTAAACTATCGTCCACGCGCAGATAGGGGCGATTGGAAAGGACATTCTTGCTGCGGTAAGCGCGCTTGTTGGTGGCGGTAAATGCAATCTCCCAGCCCAGCGGTGCCACCTTGGAGGTGATGCTCGCCCCAGTGGCCGGACTCACAGGCGTGCCGGTGATGGCATAAGTGAAAGTGCTGGTGGTCACAGCCACCACTCGCACCTCGCCGTTGTACTCGCTTTGATCTGCTCCTGAAATGGCCAGCACCTGACCCACCCAATACAAATGCCCAGCAGGGATATTGGCCGTGGCAACACCGGCATCGCTGGTCAGCGTTTCGATGGTTTTGAGGTTGAAACCGGTGACCAGCACCGCATCGAGCAGCGCAGTCATGCAGCCCCAGTCGTTGGTCAGTTGAGGAGCTCCCTGCATGGTGTTGGCATAGTATTTGACGGGCAGTGTCATGGCAGATTCCTTTGAAATAGTTGAGGGGGTGGTAGGACTGAGGACTAAGTGCTGAGGACTGAGGTGAATTCACTCAGTCCTGAGCCCTCAGTCCTCAGCACGGCCGTTTACGGCCTATCTACATCGCCGCGAGACAGCAAGGTGAACGAGTGCTGGATGCCGGTGTTGGGCCCTTGCTGGATGGTTCGCACCACCCACACCGGTGTCATCGCGCCCACGGTGTTAAAGCGCAGCATGTTTCCCGCCGCCCAGCCAATGCCCCAGCCCAGAGCAGGAACCTTGAAATACGGCGTGTTGGTGGCAGGGTTGTTGGGGCTCAGATCGGTGTTGGTACTGCCAATGGCAATGACCCCGACGTGCTCGCCGATGACGTTGAAACTCGTGGTGTTGGTGAACACCAGCGCCCAGCGTTCGGACACAGCGCCCTTGTTGGTCACCACAATCGGTGCCAGCACGTCGTTGAACGTGCCGGTTGCCGCAGTTCCGCTGACCCCATCGAGCCAGGTGGTGCCGTTCCAGGTGGCCTGATCGAACAGCACGGACACCCGGGCTTTGAGGTCTCCGGCGATCAGCGCGCTCGATACAAAGCTGCTGGGTGGACTGGTGATCGGATATTCATGCGTCAGTGGCCGCGTGAAGGTCAACTCGCCACTGATCTGCACATCACTCACCACGGCCATGTCTTCGACCCGGTGCTCAATTCGAACGGGTTGGCTGTAGCCGGTAACAGAGGTAAAAGTCACCGTCCCGGCTTCAAGATCGACTGAGTAGCCTACGTTGATGACATTGCCATCGAACCCCACCACCCGAACCCGGCTCAAACGTACCCGTGCGCAGTTGATGGTTTGACCGTTGGCGACAGTCGCTGTGATCGACTGAGTATTGCCCACCACAGCAAAGCCACCCGGGCGAAAAATTGGTACCCGACCGTCACTGGGCAAGCGCACCGGGTCAATGCCAAGGATATTGGCATCCAGTGGCAGATAGCTGTAGGCCACGGCCGCATAACGAATGGAGTCCGCCATGACAGCAGATGCCACAAAGATATGCCCGCCGATGATTTTGGACGCGTCATACCAGGGCTTGGTCTCATTGCCTGCGGCCGTCTCCCATTTACCAAAGGCCAGCGACACAATGCCGGTCTCGTAATCCACCTTGCCGGTCACGTTGGCAGATTCAATTCGGCCGTTGGCATCTGAGGTGACGATGTGCGAAACCTGCGCATCATCATCGGCCAGCACAAATTGCACCGCCAGACTGGACGGGCGAATCGGTGCCGTGCTGGTTCTGAACTGCACGTCAGTCACCGGCATCGGACTCTGGCTGGTCACCATGCTGGTGATTACGCCAGCATTGGTCGCACCCACTGGCAACACCGTCAGACTTGCCATGCCGGTCGAATAGTTGATGCTGCCCGAAGTCAGACCGGAACCTGTTGCCGGATCGATGTTGGTGATGAGTGAACCCTGGCGGTCAATAAATCGTGTGCCGCCCAATGTAAAGCTGCATGACCCGCCCACAATGGGCTCAGCCGAGCTTTGCGTCAGATCGATCTGAAATTGAACCGGGAACACCTCGGTATTCGTGGTTCCAGCGGCACTGGTGCGGTAAGTGACCTTGACATACCCGGACATGTCGGTGGGCATGATGGCCCCGATGGTCTGGTAGATGAAGCCAGCAAACACTGTTTTCTCAGTGGCCAGGGTGCCAGTGTACCAAGCGTTGTCGAAAACCTGGGTGCCGATGACCACCTTTGTCCAGTTGGGCTTGGGCAAGGCAATCACGGTATCGGGTTTGAAACTCAAAGTGCCAGCGGCGTAATTGATCACGCCTGCACACTCAGGTCGCGTCTGAAACCCGCCTGCGCCGTTGTCATGGACGATGACGATAGGGTCGCGGTTGGGCTTGTAAGTTAGGGAGAGCCAACGGGTAGAAATCTGACCCTCAATGGTCAGGTCTTTCTCGTCAAACACGGTGTTCCACTCAACCTTGACCGTGCGCGCCAGTACATTGGGGTTGGCCAGAACGATCTCGATGTGACCATCCGGCGCAAAACGCTCGGGTGCCTGGAAATTCTCTTCAATCGGTGGTCCCCACGAGTAGTCAATGCTGACCTGTGCGCCGGAGCTGGGCAGGATCAGTGGTTTGAAGGTGACCACGCCATCCAAATAGTCCACTTTGCCGGTGGCATCCCCGGTGAGGAGCCCCTGTCCATTGTCAGTGGCGGTTTTATTCACACCGCCCGTCACCCAAGTCAAAGTGACCGTGCCCGGTGCCACGCCAGGGTTAGCTAGCGTAAAAACCGATTGGGCTGCTATTGCCCCACCATAGACGGCGGTGTCGGCAGTGGCCAGCCCATAGGTGGCGAGCACTTGCGTTCCCGCATCGGGTAAGGCAGCAAGCGTGACCATCATCGATCCGGTGTTGAAATTGAGCGTGCCTGCACCCACTGAGCCAAAAGCACTGCGCAACTGGCCGTTGCCCGCATCACGCAGGGTGTACCAGCGACCCTGGGCGCGATAACTTAACGCGAAACTGCTTGGCTTGGGAGCAGGGTCGAAGATGGCCACCAGTGTGCTGGAGCGCGATTCAGGTGTTACTGCCCAACTAGCGGTGTGAAGTGATCGCACCGGTGTTGCAGCGGGTGTGTAGACGATCGTCTTGGCCCCATCGTAGCTCACGGACGGATCGGTGATTGAAATACGCCCATTGGCATAGTCCACCGCACCGACTGCGCTGCCCGTAGCCGACAACAGGCCACCGTCATCGACCAGGGTCAAGTTGCCGGTTGTCAGTTTGAGCGTATTGGGCATGATCGCCTGGCCCACGCTGATGGTGTGGGAGGTGTTGAGTGCTACCGATGTCGTGATCGTTAAGGGCCCACCCGCAGCAGATAAAACCACCTGTTCACCGTTGGGTTTCAGATCAACCAGTGGGGTTTCAGTCTGGGCACTGGGCACCAGTTGGGTGTAGACACTGCTGGCCCGAATGCTGAACGTCCCAAGATTGGCGGCTGCGGCCAGCGGCACCACGCCCACATAGGAGCCCGCGTCAGCCACCGTGGTATCGCGAATCCGGGTTGCCCCGGCTGCCGGTGCAGCCTTGGCATTGCCCTCGGAACCCTGGAAATCGGCGCGCAGCGCGTCACTGATGGAGCAGGTCACCACGTTCATGTCGACCATCTTTCCCTGGCTGTCCTCGAACTTTCGCTTGACGGCGCTGACCTCGGTGGTGCGGATGTACTGGTTTCTCTCGTTGGTTGCACCCTCGTTTTGCACCAGCACCATGGTCTGGCCGATACGAGGCAATTCGGCATCCACACTCTGCAAGATTTGAATGGCTCGCTGACCAGCAATGTGGTTCTCCAGCAACATGCCGCCCCACATCGGCCCTTTGGTGAGGTAGCTCTCCACCCGGGCCGATGCGGCATCGCGCCGGTCAAAGGTGTCGCGAGTGCTGAACAGCGTGACACTGACATTGGGATCCGCAGGGGGCTCGGAGACGATGATGTTCGAGCCCATGTAGGTGTCGGTGTCCATGGTCTGCACTGAGACGTGGAGTTTGCGCAAATTCACCCGGCCACCGGCGCGGTCGAGTTCAGAGATGTCCGGAAAGATGGCATTGCTGGTGCCGTCCGTGATGACCGTGGCGGTGGGTGCGCCACCACCCTCAGGCACGTCGTCCATGACTTGGGATGCGACCAGTTTGATATCGCCAGTGAGAATGGGCATGTCAATTCCTAATAAAAAATCAGATTTGCATCAGCTTCAAGCTGATGCGATAGAAATCAAAGTCAGACCGGGTAGGAAAGCCTGTAACGGGCTCGGCTTCAAGGGCTCCATCACCATGGCGAAAGGCCACCGTGAAGATGCGACCATCCATGAGCGTCAATTCAAAGCGGCCACTGACCGCGTCCAGCGGCAGTGCGGCCCAATCACGCAGAACATTGACAACCGATCTCGTGACCCAAGCCATGTCGGCAGCGCCCACCAGGGTGATGGCACGCCCCGCTTGCCGGGTTGCCGACTGCACCAGCAACGACCCAGTAATCAGGTAAGACACGCTGGAGACCACCGGACTCCAGCCGTGCTCATCGCTCCAGAGCAAATCGTCAGGCAGGGTCAACGTGTCCCCACTGAAGAGGTTTTTAAGTTCCATAGGAGAGTGATCGCTAAAAAGCGCGTGATTTCGCTTGTTTCAAGATGTCGAGCAGTCGGGTTTCGTCCCTGGCATCGACCGTGGCTGACACACTGCGGTTGCCCGCTGCCAGTTCAACCCGCACAGTGCGCACTGGTGCGCCCTCCCCTGCCAATGTTGCTCTTGGCACAGAAAGTGGCGAGGCCATCGACTGAACCAGACCTCCGCTGGCAAAACCTTGGATCTGGCCCTGCACGCGCGCGGCCAAGGCTTGTGCTGGCAGACTCAGGTTGTTGAGTGATTCAAAAAAGCCAGTGCCAAAACGCGACACCGCAGACCGGTTGACCACATATTCGCCCGGAGTGAGCATCGCCGGAACCGTATCGGACTTGGCCACGCCACCGGCCCTGTAAAACTCACCCTGGTGCAATTCCATGTAGTCCATCAAGTCGCGTTCCAGGTCTTTGCCATAGAGCAGTGGCTGCGCCATGGCTTGCCGCCAGTTGGACTTGATGGCATCGAGCTTTTGCTTCTCGTTGCCGGTGAGCTGCTTGCGGTTAAGCAAGGTCTCCAAGGTTCTGCGGTCAGTGTTTGCGAGTTGGCCGTAACCCTGCAAGGTGTCGTACTCAAATCCGACACTCAACGAGGCACCGTACTGCATGCGCATCCACTGCACGTACTGTCGCAGGCCCGACAAGCCCAGCTCGATCATTTGCTGCGCCTCTGCCGCATCTTTGTTGCGTTTGATGACGTTTGAGCCAGGAGGTACCACCGAACCGCCCGTGGCAAACCGGGCCACTCCATTGACAATTTTCGACAATGCAGTGCTTCCATACTTGCGCACCGCCGCTTTGCGCAGCACATACGCGCCAGCATCGAGTGTGCGCGGCACCGTGTCCTGATCACCGGAACCTGGCACGGAGCCACCGGTCATGCGGGCAAATGCCTGAGCAACTGGTGATGCCACAGACCCACGAGACCCGGAAGCGTCGGCATAGCCGCCGCGTGCAAAGTGCGGCACACCAGCGCCCACCAGACCACCCGCTGCATTGGCTTCGACCTTGCGCACGTAAATGGTGTGCGTGCTCGACGTGTTCATGCCGTTGAGGCTGGAAATTTCTGACCGCGCCGCATCGGCATTGGTGTTCACACTGTGCTGCGACTCGGTGCGGATGCGACCCAGTGCATTGATCATGCCCTCGACATTGGTAATAGATGCCTGGGCTTTTTCTGAACTGACTTTGAGCTCAATGAGGGAGTTTTGCTTGGCATAAGCAGTCAATTTGTCCAGCGCCGCTTTGGCCTGGGTGACATCAGCATCAACTGGCAGGGTTTTGCCCTCTTTGAGCAACTGTTCATATTCCTGGAGCTTTTTCTGGGCCTGTTCCAGATCAGCCTTGATGAGCAGCAGCATTTCTTTCTCAGCCATGGCCTTATCCAGATCAGCCATGGCTTTGTCAAACCGGCTGGTGTCTGCATCCAAAGTCACTTTCAAGCCATCTTTGAGCTTGGTGGTGATCTGGTCGATCTGTGTTTCTGTGTCTGTAAGGGTTTGCTTGATCTGATCACGAGCACTCAACGCCGATTTGGCCGCGTTTTGGTGGGCCAGCGCCTGTGCATCGAGCGTCTTGACAAGGATTTCTTCGGAGGTGCGGATATCGCCGATGGCGGTGTTGATGCCTTGCTTGCCCTGGGTGATGGCCGCATCGGCCGTGGTCGTTTTCTGGGCCAATTCGGCACGCAGGGCATCCGCCTGGCGCATCAGGTCGGCTGCCTTGTCGTTTTCACTTTGGCGTGAGGCCTGCCTGGCTTGCGCCTCTAACGCCACCACTTGCGAATGCGCCTGCTCGGATTGTTTCTTGGCCTCCTCCGCTTTTTTGGCCTCAGCCGTCTGAGCGCTGCCCACTTGCACCGCCAAATCCATGGCCTTTTGTGCGAACTGTTTGGCTTGCTCGAATTCGCCTGCGGCCAGCGCATCACGTGCCTTGCTTTGCAACTCGACAACCTGGCGTTTGCGGTCTTCCGTCGCTTCAAACTCCGTCATGCCTTGGCGGCGTAGCTCACGGATTTTTTCCTCCGTTGTCATCGTCAGCAGCCGCTTAGCTTCTTCGATCCGCTGAACCTCAAGCAGATGCCGGTTGGCTTCGGCGTTGAGCGCATCAATGTGGGCGCGGTATTCAGTGGCGGCAATGACCATGGACTGGCGTTTGGTCGCCAGAATCTCGTTTTCGACCCGGGTCACGTTGGCGCTGCGCTCGGCTTCTGTCAGCCCCTGCTTGACCGCTGCTGCCACCCTGGCAGTGGACTCGTCATCAATGAGTTTCAGTGTGTCCGTGGTGGCCTTTTGCCGCAGGGTGGTCTGCTGGGTCAGTGCGTCAGTGAGCAGCAGGGTTGACTTGGCAATTTGCGCAACTTCCGAGGCTTTGGACAAATTCAGTGCGTTTTGTTCCTGCTGATAGCGATCTTTGACGGCTGTAACCTGCGCCAGCAAATTTGCCTCGATGATGCTAGTCAGGCCTTTGTACGCTTCTGCCATCTTGGCTGTGGCCTGGGTCACCACGCCGTTGGCTTTGGTGACCGCCTGTTCCACCTCGCCCAATCGGGATTTGAGCTTTTCCACTGCGGAGTGAACCGCCTCAACGCCACGACCAACTGCTTCTTGGGTGCCTTGGCGTACGGCTTCCAACTTCTTGGCAATCTCTTCTGCCGTGGTGGCCGCAGTGGTCATGGCTGCCTTTGCGGTGTCGGAGCCCTTGGTGGCATCGGCATACATCTGGGCGAAGATCACATTCATCTCGGCCAGCCGGGCTTCGTGGCGCTTGGTGGCCGCATCGATGGTGTCACTGGTAAAGATCGCTGCAAAGGCTTCCCAGCGATATTGCAACTGCTCGACTGCTTTGACCAGGATTTCCACCATAAAGATGCCAGCCTTGCGCACGACCTCAAACTTGTCGGACAGCCAAGTGCCAATTTCCCAGCCCACCGCGAACGCACCCAACACGGCAAAAGCTGACTTGAGCAAGCCGACGCTGGCAATCGCTGCTGTGACCGACAAATTGGCGGTAGCCCACGCCGCAGAGGTGGCTGTTGCAGCGGTGATGGCTGCGGCCCCTGCGGTCTGCCAAGCCGTGACCAAGGCTGGAAGCAGCCGGTAAATGAGCACCGCCAAGCCCACTTCGGCTATTTTCTTGAGCCACTGCATGACCGTATCGAGATTGGTGGCGAGCCAGGTCAGGCCATCAGCGAGCTTTTTGGTGATGCCTGAGGCGGCATCCACTTGCGAGACCCACTGGCCGAAGGCGTTTTGCAGGCGCTGAAACGCCTGGCTGACCGTCGCAGGCAATTGAGAATATTCAGAGGCAAGCTTGTCCTTTTGGCTCATCAAGGCGTTGACCACCACGTCAGCAGTGAGTCTGCCCTCCTCAGCCAGCTTGCGCAGCCGACCAATGGGCACGTTCAAGCCATCGGCCAGGGCTTGGGCCAGACGTGGACTATTCTCGACCACGGAGTTGAATTCTTCGCCACGCAACACCCCTGATGCCAAGGCCTGACCGAATTGCAGCAAGGAAGATTGTGCTTCAGTGGCTGACGCACCTGACAAGCGCAAGGCCTGTGAGATGCTCTCGGTAAGCGATAAGGCATCCTTCTGTTCACCACCCAGCATGCGCACCGCCTGCTGCAACTTACCGTATAGGGTCGAGACTTCCTGGATGGGCACACCGATGTGCTGAGCGATGTCAAACAGCGCCTTTTGCGCAGTGACGAACTCATTCTGACCGGCAGTGGCCAGTTTCAGGCGCGCGCCCATCATGTTCCAGGCATCTGCGACCTGGACAATCTCTTGAACCTTGCCTGCTGCCCAGTTGATCGACAGAAATGCCAGCAACTGCGTCTTAGCGGTCGCCACCTGGTCGCCAAACGCCGACATGCCTGCTTTGACTTCGGCCATCCCGCGCGCAGCCTTGTCGCCTGCTGTCTTGGCTGTCGATGCCAACTCGCCCAGGCTTTGCTGGGCGGAATTGAGGGCGCGTTTGAGTCCCTGATCTGCACCCTCAAGGGCGACTAAAACAGCGATACGGTTGTTGGCCATGGGTCAATTCAATATTTGAGGCTATATTTGAGAGTTAGCCGACTGTGCGGATTTGTTGTTCGATGCTTGCGGCCAGTCGTGGGATGCGCCGCACCACCAGTCGCTCGATATCGAGCCTCTTTTTGAGCATGACGCGGGGAACGAGCACCGCAATCGGGATATCAGCACCACGCTTCAAGCGTTTGATGCCCTCTGCTTTTCGGTACCGGCGTTTAAATCCAGCCAAGGGGCGGTCGTGCTCTTTGATGTTCTCGGCCATCAGCACCACGTTGCCCTTGGCGTTTTTGATGAAGTAGGCGTTGCCGCCACGTATGAGTTCAGCGATCTGCGCCTTGAAGCGCTTGCGACCCACCCGGCCATGCAGGGGGATCAGCATCTTGGCAGAGATGACACCTCCTTTTTCGTGCATACCAACCCAGGGAATACGCGAGCCCACGTACAGCGCTGGCAGCCGACTCTTGTCCTTGTCCATCACGTAAGCAGAAAAGCCTTTCAAAAAGTTCTTTTTGACTACTGTCAGCTGGCTGGCCACTTGGGCGCGGACGTCTTGCTTGATCAGAGTAGCCTCTTTGGCCATGGCCTTGGCCACTGCTTTTTTGACCTTGTCGCGAAACTCCCCACCCCAACGGCGCAGTTGGGCTTGGGCGGCGGCGCTGTCGATTCGGATGGAGATTTTCATGACGAGGTTGATGCAGTGGTCAGACGTTCAAACGTTTGATCGAGGTTTTTGGAGTCGCCCCTGCTGCCAATGGCGATCAGGGACAGGAGTTGGGCATCGCGCGCACTGTCCAAACGCACAACGGCCTCTGCAAAACCTTTCAACTGCGCCAGCGTGTAGTCCAGGATATCGGGCAGCCTGTGGCCGTGCCCGATCAGGCGCTGGGTGAGTTCGAACCAGTGCTGGCTGCCTGAATGCCCTGGCCTAGGTTGAACAGGCCGTCGAGCTTGGGCATCACCGTTCGGGTAAAAAAATCAGCGTTGACCTCCATTACCTTGGCTGCCAGCAGCAACGCGTCATCCGCAGCCAGCTCATCCACCCACTCGCGCGGTTTTCTGACTGCGATGCCGATGGCGTTCAACAAATCGTCACCACGTTCGCCAAACAGCGCCAGCCAGTCAATTTGCGGCTGGCTCAGCTGCGCCATCACCGGCGAGATCACCCGCAGGAAGGCAGGCAACTGGCCCACTTTGAGAGGTGAGATCGCAATGGTCTCGCCTGCCACCTGCACCAGAGTGTCTTGGGGAATGAGTTTTTCCAAATCGGTCATGATGAATCTCCTGTTGCTCAACCAATGAGCTGGATTCGGCCAAATTGGCCAAGCGTTGCATCAAAGGGTTTGCTGGAATCGGCCAACAGGGACCCCTCCATTTCGAACTTGTTGTATTCGTTGGAGATGAACGAGATTTCCTTCAAGGGATCAAACGCCACCCGGTACAACTCAACCAGTACCCGGGCGTTGCCGTCGGCGGTGTTGATGCCCTCCAACCGAAGGAAACGCTCGGGCAGAGGTTGCGTGAAGATACCGATATCTGTCGTGACACCAAAGACGTAGCTGGCCTTCAGTGGTGCGGTGTAGGCCACCGCAGGTGTGCCTCCATCGTTCAGACGCAGCAACTGGATTGCGCCGAAGTCCTTGTCGACGGTGTAGTCCACCCCTTCGACCAGTGTGGCCGGTGTGGCGCTACTGTCCTCAATCACCAGGCTGGCCACCTTGGGGTGAGCCAGGAAATAGCGCTCACCGACCAAGGGTGTGCTGCCCGCCAATGGCTCGTTGGTCACAGTACCGGGCGTGCCGACTACGTAGTTACCGTACAGCGCCAGCGCCAAGTTCTCTTTGGTGAACTCTTCAATGGTCAGATTCACCGTGGCCGACTTTTGCTTGACCATGCGGTGATCAAGCGTGCGCTGGCCGGTCTGGCTTTCGTAATGCTCCAGCACGTCGGTTTTGAGCGAGAGTTTCAACTCAGCCACGTTGCCGGGCGAGCGAACCTCGATGGGGTTGCCTTCAACGTCACGTTTGCCGAGGTAAACACGGCCCTGGAATGATGCATAGGTACTCATGGTTTGATATCCTTAAAAGTGGAATTGAATAAACAGAAAAATGAAAAAGTGATTCAGGCTTGAATGGAAATGTCAGCAATCAGGGTGCGGTAGGTGATCTGGTAGCGTGCAGATGTGCTGGCGGCAACGCCGTCAGCGTCATCCACTTCCCACTCGGACTCGACTTCCCGCACACCCAAGGCCAAGCCGCCCAGGTTGACGTCAAGCATCAGGGCGGCATGCGCTGCACAGAGCAAGGCATCAGCCAGGGTTTCTGGGATGACCGGTGGCACGGCACGCGCCAGCGCAGTGATGCGCACCGTCAACTCGCGGGTGACCCGGTCGTTGGCACGCTCTGCCAGTGACTCACTCTCAGGAAACACCACCAAGGATGGGCACTGCTCCCGCGTGATGGCCACACTGGGCGTGCGCCACACGGTGGCAGCCTGATCGGTAGCCACCGGTGTCAGTACTGAGACGATTGCTTGCAGGATTTGTTCTCGAATGGAATTGACTGCCATGGTGGTCACACCCGCATCAGCTTGGCACGCACCTCAGAGCCATCGCCCACGGCCATGACTTCTCGCACCTGATAAGCGACACCTTCGATTTGCACCACCTCGCGGGTTTTGAGACCGACAAAGCAAGAGTTCGGGTAGGTCATCTCATAGTCGGTGCTGAGCCCCAGGCCCGAGAGCACGTCCTTGTCAGGTGCGACAAACCCCACCGAGTAGGACTGGACAGCACCGCCATCGCCGGGTTGCCAGACGCAGGTCTTGAGAAACCCGACGTTGGCAGCGGCGCGGTAGAGCTTTTCTACCAAGGTGGTCATGCGACGTCCCCGATCACGCCGCAGTCAAGCGCACCAGCAGTGCTGGACGCTGGCACAGGGGCAGCGGGTTGCTCTGGGTGTGCAGGTCGGTGCCACGCTCAAAGTGGCGCGGTGCCTGCTTGGCATAGATGGGCTGGCCCATCGTGTTGACCGTCTCGTTGAAGTCAGCCGGTGCAAAGTAGGTGGCAAAGGTGTCAATCGTGCCCAGCGGGAACGCGTGACCTTCGCCTGGTGCAATGTAGCGTTGGATTGACCAGCCGCCCATACCATCAGGGACGCTGGCCTCTCCGGCATATTCCTCAAAGGTGATGCCACCAAAAACAAAGCCATTTCGCATGTCGGTGCGCAGGGCTTCGCCTTGATTCCACAACGCATAGGCCTCCTTTACCTTTTTATGGGTGACCAGTTTGGTAAAGAACTCAGAAGACACGAGACAGTGGACGCCGCTCATGCGCTCGCCCTGCAAGTTCATGCCCATATAGCGCTTGAGTTCGAGACACTTTGCCAGCACTTCGGTCGTGTCGATGTTGAGCTCAAAGTTGATTAATGCTGCCGAAATCTTGAATTTCGCATAAAGATCAACCAAAACCTGGCCATCAGCATCAAGCACGATACCCTTCAAAGCGCCCATGCGCAGGTATTCCAATGTGGCAGCGTGTTTGTTACGCATGTTGTCCAGGTGCTCCGCCAGCACCGCAGCAATGGAGGCAAACTCATTTTCGGTACCAAAGGCGCGCAGCCCGGAGACTTCTTCCGGCAGCACCACATCGTCGTGCGGGATGTGGGGGATCACAAAGCTACGCAGCGTGCGTTTGCCTCGGATTCCCACCGTGCCAGGTGAACCGGGCGGCAGACTGGGCAGCAAATTGAGCACACCGGCCTTTTCTTCGAGCACGATGGTGCGGGTGCGCACCGGTTTGGCAGGAAACAAACCCAACTGGTCGAGTCGGTCGTAGCGGTTGGGCAGCAGGTTAATCGCGGCTGTCAGCGATGCCATGGAGAAGGCGGGATTGAGAAACGGGTTGTTGATGGCCATGATGGCTTTCCTTCAAAAAGTGGAATGAATGGGGCGAATTGGCTTGTCGTGCGCTGTATCTATCAAGCGCTTTGGCGCACCAGAATGCCCAAGGTCTTGAGTTGGGCCACTGCGGCGTCGCGCTCGGCCACAGTGATGGCCGCAGGCCAGGTAAGTGCGTGTTGGGCCACTGCACCGTGGCGCGCCAGCATCAAGGCATCGTCTCGGTCCACCAAATAGGCATCGCAGTCTTGCAACAACACACCAGAGGCGAGTTGGCTGCCATCGGTGGCACTCGGATCGAGTTGCTTGACCTTGCCGGTGGCTGCTACCAGCCCAAGCACGGTGCCAAGCACCAGGGTTTGGCCAGCAGTCAGGGTGGCGCGGTCGCGCGAGTAAAAGCCTTCGTCTTCATACTTGAGCAAGTCGCCCAGATTGAGGGTTTGTTTGATTTCAGCCATGGAGTTCTCCTATTAGTGAGGGGGTCAGGTGGGATTTAGCGAGCACCGATTCGGGCTTTGACGGCGGCAATCAGCGGGTTATCAGGCGAAGCAGGGTTAGTTGCCGCCATTTCCTGGCGGTGTGCAGCATTCGGGTCAATGCGGCTGACGATCTCAAGCGATTGCTGCGCCATGGCCGTGAGCAACTGGCTGCGCACCTGACTGGGTGCCACTTTGGCCTCCAGAAAGCCAGCGATCAGGTCAGTTCGGCCAGCCAGGGTGCAGCTTTGCGCGACTTCAATCGCATCAGAGACTTCAAATACTGAATTGGCGGGTGATGTGGTGGCCGACGTGGCGGCCGATGTGGTGGTATTGATACCAGTTTGGGCGAGCACAGGAGTGGGTTGGACGGATTGCGTCATGGGAATTTCCTTTTCAGGTGAGGTTTCAGGGAGGGTTTGACTGGCAAGCAGTCGGGAGAGCGAGGGAACTGGTGGGGTCAGCATGGAATTGATCTGTTTGAGCGCGTCATCGAGCGTTCCCACGTCATCAGCCAGACCAGAAGCAACCGCGTCTGCGCCAAAGAACAGGGCGGCTTGGGTGCTTTTGATGGTGTTCACGCCCATGCCCCGGTGTTTGGCCACCGTCGTGGCAAACAGGTCATAAATGCGGTTGACCTCACCTTGCAAAAAGCTGTGTGCTTCACCCGAGATGGGTGCGTGCGGGTTGAGATCGTTTTTTCGATCACCGGCAAACACGGCGGTGTAGGCAATGCCGTCTTGCTGGTCTTTGACCGACTGGTCAACGTGCATCGCAATCACACCAATGGAGCCCACACCACCGGTGCGCGAGACGATCAAACGACTGGCGGCACTGCCCAGCGCATAGGCGGCGGAAAACGCCATGTCGTTGGCAACCGCCCAGACCGGTTTGATGGCCGTGGCTGCGCGAATGCGGTCGGCCAGATCGAACACGCCAGAGGATTCGCCACCGGGTGAGTCAATGTCGAGCAGGATGGCAGCAACGCTCGGGTTGGCCAGCGCCGCTTCCAGCGATTGGGCAATTCCGGCGTAACTGGTCAGCCCAGACTGTGTTTCAAGCCCCTGGGTGCGCCGCACCAGCGTGCCATAAATGGGAATCACGGCAATGCCAGACTGACCAGGGCTGGTATCAGATTGGGCAGCATTGCGATCAGGTGGTGCAAACCCGGTTGATGCCGACAAGTCGGGCAGTCCGACGCGCGAGCCCAGCACGGACAGGATGACATCGAGTTTTGGGCGATGGATGAGCAACGGCGCACCAAACAGGCGTGCCGCCAAATGCGGTAACAGGTTCATGGAAATCCTCTACGTGTAAGTGGTGACGGGATCGCTGGCTTGGGTGTCGGCGGCTTGAGCTGCATGCTTGTTGGGCTCTGCGCTGCCACCGTCTTTGGAGGTACGCCGGGGGTCGGAGTCAAAAATCAGACCCAGGTCATCGGCGCGCTGGTTGTCAGCAGCGATTTCCCGGTCGACGTCCTCTGCGTCATAGCCAAAAGCCGAAATCGCCTCAGACCGACTCATCAGCCCCGAGCGAATCGCCAGCAACATGGCTTTGAACTCTTTCTCAGGGTCAACCCACTGCCAGCCCTGCGGAATCCACTTGGCAGCGAGGTATTGCCTGCGCTTGGCGTTGCCACCCCGGGCAAAACCCGGCGCTGTCAAGGCACCGCTGAGCACGGCCTGCTTCATCCATGCAGCCCACACCGGGCGACACATCTGATGAACCAGCACGCCGTGCTGCACCATCTCGCATCGCCTGCGGAACTCAAGCATCCCGGCGCGAATGCTGGAATAGTTCACGCCAGAGAGGTCGCCAGTCAGTTGTTCATAAGTGATACCAATGGCCGCTGCCACTGCCCGAAACTGGGCGCGCAGGAATTCACCGTAGGAGCCACCCACATCGGCCGGGTCAGAGAACTTGATGTCTTCTCCGGGCTCCAGTATCTGCATGGTGCCGGGCTCAAGACCAGCCAGCGACACACCGTTGCCATCCGGCAAACCTTCGCCCAGCAGGTTGTCCTCCACGCTTTGGCGGGTGACAAAGCCTGCGAACATGGCGGCGGTCTTCTTGCGCACCAGTTCCGCATCGTCGTACTGGTCGAGTTCATTGAGCTTGACCAGCGCGCGTGAGAGCCACGGCTCGCCCCGAATCTGCCCCGGGCGGAGCACCTTATACAGGTGGATGATTTCACTGGCATCGATGCGCACCGTCTCCAAGCCACCCTGGCCGGACATGGGTGCGAGCCTGCCGTCCTCTGGGTGAGATCGGTACAAGTGGTACGCCACGCGCCTGCCAACCCCATCAAATTCGATGCCCGAGCGGACAACGTTTCCTGAATCAAGATCGATGTTGTGATTCAGTGGCAAATGTTCTGGCTCGATCAACTGAAGTTGCAGCGGCACACTCAGACCATCTTCAGGTCGGCGCGGCCGCAGTCGGATCAGGCACTCACCGCCCTCCAACATGGCCCGACAAGCCAATGCTTGCAAACCATAAAAGTCAGTCTGGCCTGCCGCATCGGCTTCCTCCACCCAGTCGCGCCACAGTGTCTGCACTGCAGCCTTGAACGTGTCGTCACCGGCCAGACTTTGTGGCTTGATGCCGGTGCCGACCGCATTGGCCACAAAGGCCTCGATGCCAGATTGCGCCCAGGCGTTGCGTCGCACCAGATCGCGGCTTTTGGTGCGCAATTCGGAATTGGTGGCCAAGAGCGCCGACACAGCGCCCGGGTTGCCGGGCATCCATGCCTGTGCGCGTCTGCCACGGCCTGCTGCCTCATGAACCGGCCCCTGACCCATCTGGCCAAACAGGCTGCGGATTTTTCCGAGCCAGCTCGCTGGCGTACGTGATGTATTCCAAGCCATCAGAAGCCCTTGGATGTGGTCACGCGAATCTGGCGCGGCGCGCCAGGCCACATGCCAGTGGATGCAGCCTGCTCAGACAGACCTCGTTTGACCTCACGAATGGCTTGGCGTAGTTCGTCAACGGAGCGGTATTCGACCGTCTTGTCGCCAAAGGAGACACGACGCTCCCCTTGAGTGAGTGCGGTTTGCAGGGCTTCGAGTTGGGTTTGTGAGAAGGACATGGTGGTTTTTCTGTTCGGGCCTTAGCGCCAGACGGTCAGATTGGTCTCGGTGGTGTCAGACAAGGTGCCGCTGGCGGTGGCGCAGATGACTTCGACAAAGTCAGCAGTCTTTCCCTCAGCCAGCACCCGGGCGGCGGCGTACTTCATGGTTTTTTGTTGACCTGCATTGCGTGCAAAGGCCTGCCAGCAGTAGTTGGCGTCCCTCATCGGCGAGATAAACGTCACCCGAAACCGGCCAGTGCTGGTACGGGTGACACTTTGAACATTGAACCCAGCCCGAACAAGCACCGATGCCTGCTCGCCAGAGCCACTGACACCAAAGCACACCCAGGCTTTGGCAACCCCTGGGTGATCGGCGGTGATGCGGGTCTTGAGTTCCAGGGCAAGGCGCTGCGCCAGTTCGGTGACGTGTTGGGCCAGATTCATGGTCAATCAGTCAGAGTGAACTGCTTAGGCCACCAGGGCAGCTTCGAACGCGGCCACAAAGTCGGTGTCAAAGTTGCCAATGTCCAGCGCGGAGACCGCACCAATGTTCTGGCGCGCCTGATCTTGCTCAACGGCAGTGAGGGCCTGCGCCGCATCAAAGCGGACTCGGGCATTCACCGCTGTGAGCAACGCATTGATGCCAGTCTGGTCGCTCAAAATGGCAGTTTGAAGCTCCTTGAGCGTGTCAAACGCCGCATCAGCGCCGCCCAGCAAATCTGCCTTGAGAGCATCCAACAAGGTGGTGATCTTGGATGCCGAGAACGTGGTGGCAGTGCCTGCGGCGTTGACATCGTCAATGAGGGTGATGCCAGCCAACGTAGAAATCTGGGTGCGCAGCTCGTTGATGGAACTGACCAGGTTGGTTTTGTCAGTGGTGGAGAGGTTGGACAGCGTGCCGACCTGACCGTAAATGGTCTTGAACTCGGCGGCAAGGCGTAGAACCAGGGATTCAAGACGTGTTTGCAAACTCATGGGGAAAACTCCAAAAAAGTGGAAAGAGAAATAAAAAATGGCACCGAAGTGCCAGGGTTAGACAGCCAACAAGTGACCACAGCCCCTAGCGTTTAAGCCAGGGACTACGAATCACGCGGCGACTGAATTTGGGCTGTCCAGAAACACTGATGCCAGCGCGACCTTGTTCGGTTGGGCTGGCATCAATGGCATCTGTGGACAAATCTGATGGGGTGACATTCATCCCTGGGTCGGGCGGTCGCGCCAGCCCAAGTTGTTTTTCTAACTCGCGCCAGTGGCGCTCCTCGAAGCGGTCCAGACCGACACTCGACGCTGCCGCCCGGGCGTACACATAGCAGTCCAGCGCTTCGTTGCGCTCGCGCATCTTTTGCCACTCGCGGTGGGCAAAGCCGTTTCGGTCGTGGCGGGTGATCAAACTCTCGGCGCACAACTGCTGCACATATTCGGCGTCCACCTTGGGCAAATGAACAAATCCGGCCGGGTAAAGCGGTGTACTGCCGTCAGAGCCCACATCTGCTGCTTTGCGCAGGTTGTTGTAAAGCTCCATCTTGGCCATGCCCACCGCCACCGAATACAGCTTGATGCCTCGGCGCAGCTTCTTGCCACCCTGGGTTACATCAACCGCCGTAGGCGTGCCAATCAACGCTGCGCCACCCATCGCACCGCTGCGCACTCCTTTGACCGGCATGAGTCGCGGGTCGTGGCAACTGCGGGCGAACGCATAGGTCTCCTGGGTGGCAAAGCCTGTGTCCAGCGCCAGCCTGGTCAATGGCATCAACACACCACTGGCGTGCGTCCAGCGCTCGGCCAGCAACTCTGACAAGCGTTTCCACACAGCGTCGCGGGCGGTATCGCCCATGATGACCCGGTGTTCCACCAGCCAGGACTCCTTGCCCCGACCAAATGCCCAGATCGACACTTCAATCCGGTCTTTCTGCACGTCCGCACCGGCCACCAACAGCAAGCCACCCAGGGCAACGCTGCCGATTCGATAATCTTCGCGTCGCTCCACCAATCGCTGCCAGTCCGGTGCCTCGCCTTCTTCGAGCCAGGTCTCACCCAATTCGGTATTTTTGAAGGTCTTAATAGCTGCGGGGGAACCTGATTCCTTGCTGACTGCACTCTCCCAAGCGGCTGCAACATCGCGCCAGCTACGCCAGCCGACCGGGCTGTAAAGGCTGGAGAGGTGAAAACCAGCCGTCTTCTTGCGACCTTTGCTGCTCTTTGCAGACTCTTGATCGATCATGCTGCGCCATTGGCCCAACTCCAACATGCGCGTCTTGTGGTGTTCAGCAATGGGCTGTTCACAGGACTCGCACAGGTAGGCTGCAGTTTCTGGTTTGGCTTTTTCCCAGCGCAGTTGCTCAAAGCGCAGCCACTGGCGGTGATCGCAGTGTGGACAGGGCACAAAGTAGCGGCGCTGATCGGATGCCTCATATTCACGCTCAATGGCCGAAACACCCGAGATGGTCGGGGTCGACACGATAAATATCTTGCGCCGGGTGAAGGTGCGCGTGCGTGCTTCGGCCAGGGAAATCGCATCACCTTCGCCTTCCACGTCCAGCGGATAACCGTCGACCTCGTCCAGGAACAAATAGCGCACCGGCATGGAGCGCAAACCCACCGCGCTGTTGGCTCCAGTCATCACCAGCACGCCACCCCGGAACTCTTTGGCCAGGATAGTGTTGCCGGAATCCCGTGACCGGGCTGGTGATATCAATTCACGCAGGGCGGCCGACTCCTCGATCAAGGGGTCAATGCGCTGCTTGGAATTTCGCTTGGCCATGTCCACCGTTGGCCAGACTGCCATCATCGGCCCGGGCGCATGGTGGATCACATAGCCTATCCAGCAGGACCCACATTCAGTCGCGCCGACCTGTGCCGCCTTCATGAACACCACCCGCTCCACTGGCGAGTTGGGTGAGAGGCAATCCATGATTTCCTTCAGGTACGGCGTGCGGCTGGTGCGCCAGCGTCCGGGCTCTGCTGATGCCTTGCTGGAGAGCATACGGTGCTGATCTGACCACTCTGACACCGACAGCAGTGGGTCTGGGGTCAGACCGTCGCGCCAGGCTCGCTCAATCTCTGTTGCGCCATCGTAATGATCGGTATCGATTTGAGTGCTCATCAGTCAACGCTTGCCTGTAAATTGCCCAATTCCTGCAAGTGCTCACGCACCGCGTTCTCCAGCGCCACGTGCATGGTGTGCGCATCCAATTCCAATTTGGCGGCCATCTGTGCAGAAACCCGGGCGGGCCAGTTCAGCCACGCATCACGTTCGCTTCGCGCCAGCTTGAACACATGGGCGATGGCCTGCGGCCGATCAATGAGTTCGCCTTTGAGTCTGGCCAGACGCACCTTGTTGGTCTGCGCCTTGACCACCTCGTTGACGGTTCGGGCTTGCAGCAGCGAGGTGCCACCGGCACCGCCCACACCTCCACCACCGCCAGAACCAGTGTTGGTTGCAGCGCCCGCACCAACTCTGTCACCACCACCCTCGCCATCGACCTCCGGCACTTTGACCTTGACGGCGGGTCGTTGCGTGCCTGTCTTGGGCGCACTGGTGTTGCGCGCCCACTGTGCGTCGGCCTGATCCGGATCAATCGTGCCGTCAGCGAGCGCTTCAATGCGCCCGCTACGGATGGCCTTGTGGACGGCGGTGTCGGTGACCCCGCGATGGCGGGCATAGGCGCGAATCGATAGTCCCATGGGTGTGTTGTGTTCTTTTCATTTCAAAAGTGATGCGTCAGGCAGAGATGCAAATTTGCATCTCTGGTGGGGTGTTGGTTTGAAGCCAATCAAAGTTAAAAAAGATTGAAAAAAAAGATGCGAACTGACTTGGCTTCTGAAGCACACAGCGTCTTACTACAAGCATCGCAACCAACCAAACGGAGTTAGAAATGAAAAGCACCATCGACCAGATTTTTACCCTGATTGCCCAAAAACACCTCTTTATCGAGACGCTGGAAACGCGCAACGCAGACAGCCTTGACTTCCATGACGTCGCAGTCTGGGCGGTACGGGATGCCCTGGAAGCAGCTTTTAAAGCGGGCGTCGAAGTGGGTGCAACCATGCCAAAGCCGACTGAGTCGGAGATTGCCAACACATAAAAAGATCACGACAAGCTAAGAAGAAAAAGCTTGGCTTGTCCTGCAAACAGCGCGTTCATCACATCGTCTTAATTAACCATCAAAAAGGAACCTCAAATGAGCACCATTACATTGACTGCCACCCAGCACGCCATGCTGACCCATGCCATCGACCACACAGAAGGACGCATCGACTGGTTTCCAGAAAACATCAAAGGCGGCGCACGCCAGAAAGTGTTGCAAGGACTTTTCAACCGCGCACTGATCACAAGCAACGGTGTCGACCACTTTGTCGCCGCCGAGGGCTACGACGTGCTGGGCTGCGCCAAACCCACTGCTTGCAGCATCGCACCAGACCCAGAACTTGACGCAGCCGTGGCGCAGGCTGAGGCCTCGTGGACGCAAGGTGTGGACACCAACGATGCTGATCATGACAACGTGGATACCAACGAGTCAGCGCCAGCAGCCCAAGCCGAACCAGGCGACGTCGCCAACGAAACCGAAATTGACCTGCACGACAACGCCACAGGATGCGACGAACGCCTGGCTGGCACTGATGCACCAGCAACTGAAATCGACGCGACACAGGGCCAGCCCTTGTCGGCCGCAGCGCCAGCCGAGCAGCCCGTTGCGAAGGTCATCCGCACCCGCGAAAACAGCAAGCAGGCAACCATCATCGGCATGCTCCAGCGCACCGAGGGTGCCACCATCGCCCAGATTTGCGAGGTAACTGGCTGGCAAGCCCATACCGTGCGCGGCACCTTTGCCGGAGCTTTCAAAAAGAAACTGGGCATGACCATCACATCAGACAAAGCACAAGGCGGCGTGCGCACCTACCGGGCAGCAGCCTAAAAAATTGATTCGGAAAGAAGCCAAATTGACTTGGCTTCTCAATCGAACAGCGCGTTACTACGGGTGTCGCAACAACAACCCCGAAAGGAAAATCATGAACCAAGTCAAAGTCAAACGGGTCTCCACCAACGAAGAACTCATCTCCAAACGTACCATCGGTTACCAAATTTTTATCAACGACGAGTTTTTACTGACCTGCGACGATGTTTGCGATGCGATGGACTTTAAGGAAAAGCTGGAAAAGCAACCACACGATTGGGTCAAGATTGAATCCCATTCCGATTGGTCGAAATGAAGCTGATACCTACCGGGCCAGGAAACTGGCCCCTTCAAAAAGAATCAAAAATGATCAGAATTGACTTGGCTTCACAACAAAGAAGCGCGTTACTACAAGCATCGCAACACACCAAACGGAAATCGAAATGAGCAACGCAACGCAAATCCTTCCAACCCAGAACGAAGGGTTTGGTTTTTGGGGCACCATGAACGAGCACGCCAGCGCCGCCTGGCCCATCGCATCCACAGAAATTGCCGCAGCCACCGGGTGCGAACCTGAACAGGTACGCGCCTTCCTGGACAGCCGCTTTGGCCGACACTTCGCAGACGAAGTTCAAGACTGGCTTGTTGCTGGCAGCGACATGGCCGATGCCATTGGCCAAGCAACCAATCGCTGGATGAAATGGAAAATCAGTCGCATCACCTCAAACGAATACGGCATCCCTCGCGGCATGGCTTACTTGACCGGGTTTGTGGTGCAAGCCGCCATCGACGACGAGCTTTTTGCCTGACGCACACGCCGGGCCTCAAACGCCCGGCGCAGCAAGTAACTGCGCACCAGCGACACACCCGTAAAGATCAATCCGATTACCAGGTTCTGCGACAAGGTCGCATGCAACCCAAACAGCGGGAACACCAAATACTGAGTGGTCACCGCCACGATGTAGCCCACCAGCACGTTGACCACCGACTCCACCAGGGACATCCAGCGCGACTGCATCATGAGTGACCCTGATCTTCCTGGCCGTCGTCGCCAGTTTCACCAACGACAACTCCGGCCAAATCGTTGAAGCCAACGCCATCGCATTCTCGACTGGCAAGTTTTCCGGTCCAGTCTTGCCAGCGCCGGACAATCACGTCGACATACTTCGGATCGAGTTCCGTCAGGCGCGCCGTGCGGCCTGACTTTTCAGCTGCTATCAGGGTCGTGCCGGATCCGCCAAAGGGATCGAGCACCACGTCACCGGGTTTGCTGGAGTTGCGAATGGCGCGCTCTACCAGTTCGACTGGCTTCATGGTGTTGTGCGACATGCCAATGCGCGTTTGAAACGTAGGGCTGTCCTTTACCGACAAATTCCATACCAGCCCCGAGTAATTTATCAGCTTGATTGCGTTGACGCTTCGCAGAACGAAGCTGTACGACTTTTTTGACATGACAGGGTCGGCAGCCCCATCCGTAGGGATGGCCTCTTGCACTGAAATACCAGTGTTCGGGAGTGATCGGTTTAAGTGTCCCGCAGGCACTGCAGTGCTTCCACCAAACGCCATCGCGTAACTCGCAACCGGAGTGAATCCGCTTGTGCTCAAGGTGGGTGACAAGTTGCAGGTTTGAAAGGTGATTGTTTTGCTTGTTGTGGTCGACGTGATGGACGCAATACCCGTCTGGGATGGCGCCAAAGGTTCGTTCCCATATGATGTCGTGTTCCATTCGCAGTCGACCGCCGTACCAGTTTCTGATATAGCCTTTGCTGGTGAGCATATCTCGTCTCCCTGAATGATTTGTGAAGCCTCGATCCAGGCCAAACTGCCGTCACGCAGAACGAGAAAGGGGTGGTTGCCGGTGGCATCGACTGCGCTATCGATACCCATGACGAAAAGCCGAAAGACGCTCGTTTGGACGAAATGATTCGATACGAATTCGACCGGGCGAAACATGCCGTCGGCTGTCAGGACGCGCTCACCGGCGAGCAGCGATTCGATGATTCGCCAACCGTTCTCCGTCAGAACCTCTGAGCCAGGGCACAGGCAAGGATGCAAATCGTTCTTGTGGGGCTTTTTGATCTGCCACACATCGCTCTGGTCGCGGTCGCCGCACCAGTGGTGCTTGCCGCCTTCGGGCCAGCCGTACAGAATGGGTTCGTACTGGCGCTGGTAGTCCGAGCGCCCCATGGTGAAGGTGTTCTTTGCCCAGATGATGAAAGTCGACCACTTGCCACCGGCTTCGCGAAACGCTGCTTGCAGCACGTCGAGTTCACTGGACGACATGGCCACGTAGACCGCGCCGGTGCAGTTGGCCATGATGGGTGTGAGTGCTGCCAGCAGGAAGTCGTAAAACCCGTCGCCCAGGTTGTCATTGAGGATGGCACGGTCTTTACCGCGCATCTTGTCCTTGGCGCTGTTGGCATAGTTGACGTTGTACGGCGGGTCGGTCACCGTCATGTCCACTTCTTTGCCTTGCAGCAACACGTCGTAGCTGGCAGCATCGGTGGCATCGCCACACAGCACACGGTGGGCACCGAGCAGCCACACGTCGCCTGGGCGCGAGATCACAGTCTCTTGCGACTCGGGCACCTCATCGTCACCGGTTTGGCCCACGTCGCCTTCGTCGCCCTCGAACAGGTCGGCCAGTGCATCGGCATCAAAGCCGGTCAGCGACAAATCGAAGTCATCATCGCGCAGGGCATCGAGTTCCACCCGTAGCATCGCATCGTCCCAGCCAGCCAACTCTGCGGTACGGTTATCAGCGATCACCAGTGCCCGGCGTTGAGTAGATGTCAAATGCTCCAACACCACCACCGGGACAGTCTCAAGACCGAGCTTTTGCGCCGCAGCGAGCCTACAGTGACCTGCCACGAGGATGCCATCGCTGCCGATCAGACAAGGGTTTGTAAAGCCAAATTCAACAATCGAAGCAGCGACCTGCGCCACTTGATCCTGCGAGTGTGTACGCGAGTTGCGAGCGTAGGGTAAGAGTTTGGCGGTTGGCCATTGCTCGATTTTGTTGGCCAGCCAGGATACGGTCATGAATTTTCCTCTGCAAAATCAATTGTTGGGGTTGCTGGCGCACGTCGCTCTGCTGCGACCGCCTTGAAGGTCTGGCCGGTCGCTGCAAGACTCACCGGCACATCGGGGAAGTTTTGCTGGAAGCGAATGACGGCCACGTCCACGTACTGCGGCGCGATCTCCACCAGGCGGCACTGGCGACCACTGCGCTGCGCGGCCAGCATGGTTGTGCCGCTGCCACAAAAGGGCTCGAACACAATGTCACCGGTATCCGAATACGCTTCCATCACAAACTGAGGCAGCGCCACCGGAAACACGGCCGGGTGGTCAATGTCCTGACCGATCTTGCCCTTGTGGCGCATGATGCGAATAACCGAGTCCGCGATCTTGGTGTCCTGGGTGAGCGTGCCGACATGGTTCCACGAGGTTTTGCTGCCATCTTTGTTGCGCATGCCACCGGCGCTGGTGCCGTCACCGCGCAGGTGCGTATCGCGCCCAGCGTAGATGCAGGGCACGTTTTTGTTGGGTCTGCGCACCTCGGAGTCCTTGCGATTGAAGTGAAACACGAACTCGAATGCTGGCGCAAAGCGTCCACTCCAGTCGCCCGGCAGGCCTGGGCCCTGGTCCCAAACGTACCAGCCAAATCGCCGCCAACCTTGCTGGCGCATCCATGACAGCCAGCCATCCCAGTACGGCATGACTTCCTGCTCGCGGTGGATCAGCCCTAGGTTGACCAGCACTTGACCAGTGGCAGCCATGGGCAGTTGCGCAAAGACGCTGCGCATAAGCGCATCCCAATCAACAATCGAGTCGGTGTAGTCGCGCTGGGTACCGTAGGGTGGAGAGGTGAAACACAGCGCAGCCTTTTCAGTTTGCATCAAGGCGGCGATCACGGCCGGGTCACCTGCATCACCACAGATCAGGCGGTGCGCACCGAGCAGCCAGACATCGCCGGTTCGGGATACCGGGTTGACCGGCGCGTCAGGAACTTCGTCAGCCACTTCGGCTTGTTCGGATGGGGCATCATCGACAGGATCACCTTCGATATCGATGAGCAATTTTTCAATTTCTTCATCGGAGAAGCCAGTGAGGTTGAGATCAAATCCAGCAGCATCCAGATCTGCCAGTTCCAGGGATAGCAGTTCGTTGTCCCAACCAGCCAATTCGGCGAGTTTGTTGACGCTGAGACGAAACGCTTTAACTTGCGTTTCTGACATGTCATCGGCGAGCAGGACGGGAACCGTCTCCAGTCCAAGTTGTCTGGCTGCCTTAAGTCTAAGGTGACCATCGACAACGGTGCCGTCACTCCTGGCGATGATCGGCACGCGAAATCCGAATTCATGTATTGCAGCTGCAACCGCAGCTACAGCATGATCATTCTTGCGAGGATTTCGAACGTACTCGATCAAACGGGACACCGGCCATTGCTCAAATTGTTCAGGCAAATGCATAGGGCTTCTTCAAAACACGATCAACAGCGGAAATGACTTGATCAATTGTTTGTCGGCATACACGGTTGCGTTTTGCCAATTCAGTGCGCGCAATGCCAAGGTGCTTGTTCATAACGTATATCGCGACGTAGTCAAACTTAAAGACTTTTGTGTGCGACGATTGATCAATGCTTCTGGGATCAAACAGACCGGTGCGAATTGCGTGAGCATTGTTTTCGGCAACCGTCACCCACTCAAGATTGGAGAGTCTGTTGTCGACTTTCAATCCGTTTTTGTGATTGACGCAGAGATCGTGGCGTTCGCCAACAAATGCATTTAGGACAACACGATGTCCCTTGACGTGCTTCTTGACTTCGCCAACTCTCATTCGATAGACCACGTAGCCATCGACATCAATCGATCCACCTAAACGAATGGTTTCGTACTTTCGAATGAGACGCCCACTCTTGCTTCGCTGTTGTCTACACACCCGATAGACATGACCGTCAACATCTACAGCGTAACAATCGTTTTCGGTGCAGAAAGAAAATTTGTCGTAGCCAAATTCTTTGATGCTTGACGCAATGCTGGCCACCTGCAGTGGACTGTGAGTACGCGTATTGCGCGCGATAAATGTCTGCGCTTCATCCTTGCGGTACTCGACGTTGAGTGGATTCACGGGTTTCGAGCTTTCCAAAAAAAGTACGGCCCGCACGGGTCTTTGAAAACCAGTGACGGGCTGCGAGGTGCGCTATTTCAAGCGCTGGAGTTGAACGTAAAAACCCGCCGTCAGATAACTCCGAGAGCGGGTTCAGAAAAAGTCGGGCTAAAAAATACGGGTCAGTTGCTTAAGACCAAAGGAGTCGATGGCATCCAAATACTGGAGGTCATCGCTTGCTGTGCGGCGTTTGCACGGGCAAGGGGTGTGAATTGAATTCCCCCCCTGTGTGCCAGGGTGCAAACCTGCCGTGGTGCAAACTCCTGCAAACCTTGGTTTGCAGTCTGTCGTTGGGCGGGTCTTGCGCTGTTCCCCCCCGCATAGGATTTTCTGAAAGAAGGACCCCTTTTACCTGGGGCTCAGTGGCTAATTTCCAACAGATCGCCAGCGGTTTTCTCCATCCATAGCCGTAAATATACCGAAAAACAGGCTGGATGTTTAGCCCTGTTTTGCAGGCCAAAAGGACAAAGTGGCAAAACGCTGGACAAGTGCTGGATACGTTACTCTGCCTGCCCCTTTGTCTTGGATGTATCCGTGGCGTTTTGTCACGCCTCCCTCACTTTTTGAGGCTGTCGTTGAGCTTTTGCGCCACCAGTTGAATGGACTTTTGCCAGTGCTGCCACGCTGTGGTACGACACATGCCAAAGCGCGTGCAGATGTCTCGCCAGCCGTACCGCTTGGCACGCATCCAGACCAAGTGGCGCTGCTCGACCTCAAGCCACTGCACCCAGAGCATGACCTCAAGCATGTCCTCCACGTCCTTCGGTGAAGGTGGGAAGCGACAGACCACACGTTCATCGGTTGCCAGCATCTCCCACTGGCAGCGCACGATGGTGGGCCACGCGTTGAAGTAGCCCTGCACGTTGGCCGAGGGCAGTCGCCTTGCAGTGGCCGCAGCGTCCTCGAAGCGGTTGGCCACGTCATCAGGTGTCCAAGGTGTGTTGCGCTCAGCCATGACGTGTCCTTGGTGTGCCGTACAGACGCTCGCCGATGCGTCGCACCAGTTCGCGCTCGAGGTAGTCCAGCCGCTTGTCCTCGGCGTTGACCACCAGGATGTTCTGGTCACGCCAGCCGCTTGTCCTCGGCGTTGACCACCAGGATGTTCTGGTCACGCCAGCCGCGTTGCTTGACGCTGTCCAGGTCTGTGACGGTGGGCTGCAAGCGACCCAGGGGGCATTGGTAGTGGTGGGTTGGGACTTTCATGTGCAGCCTCCTTCAACGTGCCCAGATCGGCACCATGTGCAGTGGGACGATGCGCTGACGCGGCTCGGGTGTATCGAGGCACTCGCGCAGCAGTTGCTCACGGCGTGCATGAAAGGCAGCTTGGGCTTGGCCAGACACGTCAGCCCAGGCCTGGCGGTTGATAGCTTGTTGTTGCCCTGCACTGATGGCCGTGCGCTGGTGAGTCATATTGGCTGGCAGGCTTTGCTGCAACTGACGAAGCTGGCGCTCGCAGTCCAGGAAGTAGCGACGGGCTTGGCGACCTTTGGTGGTGCGTTCGACCATGGCAAGTTCTTTGGCCATGTCGATGGTCAGGAAGTAGTCGATTGACCTGCGATCTCCACCACGGGTGTTTTGATTCGCCGGATTTGGCGAATCAAACGAGACAAAGTCAACGCCACGCTCAAAACCAAATTCCTCAACGCGGCCTTTTATCCAGTTTGAGAAGTCACGCTTGACCTCCAAAAAACCGTGCAACACACGCGCGTCGACCATTTGGCTTGACTGGCCGTTGAGTGTGGTCGGGACGATGGGAATCAGTGTTGGTTTTTTCATTCGTTTTCTCCTTGGGTATCCATCGCCCAGTACAGGATGGCCAGGGCATCGGCTTCGTTGTCGTCAGTGACGGGGTGACCAAGGGCACGCATGGCCGCGATGACCTCTGCCTTGCCTGCGTTGCCTTTGCCGGTGGCGTGCTTCTTGATCGTGCCCACGGGCACGCCCTGGTACGGGATGCGGTGGTGCTCGCACCAGGTGGTGAGAGTGGCCATCAAGCCGCCATAGACGTGGGCGGCGTCAACCCCAACGTGGCGGCGGACCTCCTCGAAGTACACGGCGTTGATCTCGCCAGTCATCGTTTTGATTTCAGCCAGCCAGTGTTTGAAGCGCAGGAAGCGCATGCCACCGCCCTCGAAACGCTGCGATTTGAAGCTGACAAAGCCGTGGGCAGTCTGGCCGTTCTGGGGGCGAAGAGCCCAGCCAGTGGTTGTCCCGAGGTCAAGGGTAAGGATTGTGTTGTTCATGATTTGTGTCATTTCCGGGGTGGTCTGACGCAGTCGCCACAGCTTGTCGTAACTTTCCATAAGGTGCGGGTCACCTCACGTGTGAGGGTTAACGGGGGACTGCGACGACTGCGTCAGACTGAGGGTTTTTTTTATGGGGTCAGTTGTCTGCGTAGGGCGTGTAGCTGGCACTCGGTGGCGACTTCAGTCCGATGCCCTTAAAACCACGGACACCTGAACCGTTGCGCCACTTTTCAAAGCCACGGGTGATCAGCAGGTCAGAAAATCTGCGTTGTGAACCAATGAATTCGCCAGCAGCTTCAGCCCAAGACTTCCAATCGTTGAAGAGCTCTGCTGTCAGTGATCTGGCACTCTCGACTGCTACGCATTTCTCATCAAGCCAGCGACCCAAGGCGTCCTCGGCCTCGAAATACTCGTCGGTGGCATCCGTGACCTGCTGTGGACGATCAAGCCGACCCAGTCGTTGCCATGCCAAACAGCCTTCCAGCGCCCAGGCAAGGATTCCGTCACGTTCGGCCAGGAGTTTTTGCTGGAGGTGTTTGTCGCGCTTTTCGGGCGGCACAGTGATGGTGAACGGGATCAGGTGCAAGCGCCGCTTCATAGCCTCGTCGATATTGCGAATAGCCGGTTTGTGGTTGCCTGCGACAAAGAGCTTGAACTGCGGAAAGAACTCAAAGAAGTCCTGGCGCATGAAACGCGCTGCGATCTTGTCGCCGCCAGTGAGGTTTTTTACCTTCGATTCAGCCCAGCGGCGACCCTGTTCAGTCTCAATCGCTGCCACAAACCGTGCCCCACGCAGACCGGCCATGTCGGTCGGATGGCGGTCAGTGCGGGTTTCCATGAACGTATCCATCGGCGCGTTGGTGGCGTAGTCGCCCAGAATGTCGGCCAGGGTGTTGACGAACACTGACTTGCCATTGGCACCGGTGCCATAGAGAAAGAACAGTGCGTGCTCCCGGGTTGACCCGGTCAGTGCATAGCCCACCATGCGTTGCAGATAGGTCTGCATTTCCACATCGCCCCCAGTGACCTCGTGGATGAACTGCCGCCAGATCGGACACTCGCCACGAGGGGTGGCCGTTGTGATCTTAGTCATGCGGTCGCATCGATCATGGTCTCGCAGCCGTCCACTCCTGAGATCGACGACCCCACCCGGTGTGTTGAGCAACCAGGGGTCAGCATCCCACTCATCAGTGGTTGCAGCATGACGACGGTCAGCGCGTGCCAGGCGTTCAACACCGCCGATGGTGCTTGATGCCGCCAATTTGGCAGCGACCCTGGGGTTGCTCGCGTTGAGCGATGCGTGTCGACACACATGCCGAATCAAGTCACTGGCAGCCAACGTGTCTTCAGCTCGCCAGCGCAGGCCATCCCAGACCAGCCACTTGCCCCATCCTGCAACATAGCGCCAATCGTTGTGATAGCGCCGGGTGAACGACAGCGCCAGGGCATCTTCCGTGCCCCAAACAGCCTCTTCAGTGGCACTGCCGGTGGTGGCCGAGTCCGGGCCATCAGCCACCAAGTACATCTGCATACGTGGGCCGTGAGCAATGAAGCCTGCAACATCGAACCCTTCGGCTTGAGCATCTGCTGCATCCCACCCCTCGGCCGCAGCCTCTGGTGGGTACAGGATATGGCAAGTTTTGGCACCAGCAGCCAACATCGCCTGCGCTGCACGATCTGCGTATTCCCAGCCAGGCTTGTCCTTGTCTGGCCACATCAGCACTGTTTTGCCTGCCAGAGGTAACCAGTCGGTTTTGTCCACCGGCGCGTTGGCTCCATGCATGGCGGTGGTGGCGCAGATGCCCGCATCGATCAGGGTTTTGGCACACTTTTCACCTTCGACCAACACCACCCGGTCAGACTTAAGCATGCCCGGCTGGTTGTACAGTGGCCGGGGATCAGGTGATGTAGCCTTTTTGCGTTTGACATCCCAGGGGCGGAACTCCTTCTTCTTGCCGGGTGGGTCGTACCGATGCACGATGGCGATCAGCTTTCCGTCGCCGTCCAGATAATCCCACTTGGCCGTGGCTGGTCCGAGATCGTCCATGGGTGGCTCGACCTTGCGCTTGCGCGTTAGCTGTTGTGGCGCTTTGCCGACCAGTTGCGCCGCAAAACTGAGCACCTTAGCAAAGTCCGAATGAATATTGAGCGATTGATGGGCAGCAATCAGATCGAAGATGTCACCGCCCTGACCAGTTGCACGATCTGTCCACAGTCCGGCCTTCTCACCGGTAAGAACGATCTCCAGACTGTCGCCTGGGCTACCCAGAATGTCGCCCACCAGAAACTTGTCGCGTTTGACCTTGCCAGCGGGAAACATGTCCCTCAGCACTGACTCAAGTCGCAGCAGCAAGCTGGCGCGAATTTCTTCGCGGTTGCCATCGCCAGACGGTGATGGTGCCGGTGTCACATCGTTAAAGTCCATCATGGCTGGCATCCTCCGATTGGTCTGCACCTGTTTCAGAGTCGCCAGTGGCACTGCTGTTGGCAGCCCAAGTGCTCAGTTCATTCATGCGAAAGCGAACCAAGCCGCCCAGCAGGTAATGTGGAATGCGGTGTTTGGCGCGCATCTTGGGGTCGCCAAACCAGTACAGGGGCAGACGCAGCGCGCACGCCGCCTGCTTGGCATCGATCATGGGCTCGGTATCCATTTGGAATTCTTGCTTTGGTGTGTTCATTGGGTTGTCCTCCAGCAGCGGTCTTGCCACGCGCAAAACTTGCATTCAAAGTGGGTGGCATCAAGGTAGGCGCGAGGCAGCAGTTCACCTGCCTCAGTGGCTGCAATCACCTTCACGCCCCGGTCGGACATGCGCTGGGCCAGCGCCGCATCGAACGGCACCAACTCGGCGTAGATGTCCATCGTGTCGGCGTTGACCGCCGTGAAGATGGCCGGGTTTTCGTGCAACTCCAGGTAGGCTTGGTAAATGGCCACTTGTGCGGCATAAACAGGCTTGGAAACCGCGAGCTTGTTTTTCTCAAGATCACGCCAGGATTTGGAGCCCAGGCACTTGTTTTCCCAAAGCGCAGGATAGGCAAACCCTTCAGGCCCGCCGACAAAGACACCATCGATGTGACCCTGCAAGCGACCGTCAGCCGTTGAAAACCCAAACTGCTCGCCGTTCGGTTTGTGCGTGCGCAGATCGAACCCGGCTGCACGAAGCCACGCGACCATGCTGTCCTCATTGACGTGGCCACGCTCAAAAATGCGCAGAATCCGCCCCTGCGTCTCGCGCCCCGGGTCCACCGGCGCTTGGGCGTACTCGTATTGGAGGGCGCGCTCGCACGACACCCCCAGACGAGATGCGCCCAGATACTGGCGGGATTTCTCCTTGGAGCGGGTCTTTTGCAGACCCAGATCAATCAGCGTGCTGATCTGGCCGCTGACGCTTGATGATGAGTTGAAGTCCATCATTTGGCATCCTCCCAGGGCAGATCGTTTTCCATGTCGGCAAACGGATTGGCGACCAGATTCGCCATGGGATCTGGAACCTCTGGCAGACCACGCACCGGTGGGTATTTAGATTTCTCGTGGTGCTCCACCATGGCCTGCGTAAAGCAGGTGACGATTGAGTCGATGACCGCCAAGGCTTCAGACTCAGAATAGTCGCCCAGTGGTTTTGTGAACCCAATGGCACCGGCTGCTTCGCCGAAGGCCTTGAGGCACTTGACCATGGCGTTTTGCTCAACTTCAGAGAGATTGACCATGGTCGCCCCCTTGCTGTCGACCAGGTCGTCTTGCAAACGCACCCAGTTGCCATACATGGCGTGAAACGCTTTTTGACAGCGCTCGGAACAGAAGACCCAGTCCAGCGGATACCGCTGGGCCTGTCCTGTGCGATGCCGGGTGTCGGTATGACCGTACCCCCGGGCTTGACGTGAACAGACCCAGCATTTCATCGCCTACCTTTCTTCTTGCAATTGACAAGACGTTCTTCAACTGGGCGACGACCCTCGGTATAACCATCGCAGTCAACAAAGAAGCGGGTTTTGGCGTGCAGACAGCGGCACTGTTTGATCATCTGGTGCTGGTAGGCACGGGTGCAGTCGGTGCAGAAGTCGCTGTCACCGGCACGGGTCTTGACGGCATAGGTGCGCCACTGCTGGTACTGCGAGGCGTCACTAAAGCAAGCCGGGTGGTAAGCCTGCGGCATAGGTAAAGAGGCATACATAGCTGGCACTCCTCACTGCGCCCAGGCGGGTTTGCCCGACACGGGTGCTGCGCGTTGCGGTGCTGGCGCTGCTGCTGTGGCGTTGGTCTGCCCTGGTGTTGCTGCTGGCGCCGGTGTTGCCGGATTGCTTGGTGCTGGCGCTGTGGCTTTCAACTTGGAGGGCACACCCATGATGCGTGCGTACTCAGGATGATCTGGCTCGATGGCCATCTTGACCACGTTGCGGTCCTCACCCCGGTCGTCCTTTTCGATGTCCACGCGCACCACGAATTCCAGACCGTCAAGATCAACAAACCCCTGGATGCGCCGGGCGGCGACAGCTTGGGGACTGTTGTCCTGCGGCAGGACGCCTCTGGCACTGTTGAGCGCAGCACGCACGAAGGTTCTGCCCATTTGCGTCCAGGTTGGCCCCTTGGGTGAGTACAGCCCGATGTTCGACCACATCTTTCGTTTGGCATATTCGCCGCCAGTGATAACAAACTCGGCCGCCAGATAGACCGCCCCGGTTTTGGAAGACTGAGTGGGGTAGCCATCGGTCCAGCCTTGGCTGGCGTCGTAATGGCCACCAGCTTTGAACGTCATCAGCACCGGCACGAGCGCACCCTTAGGGATAAGGTTAAAACCCGACTGCTGGGCTTCGGCATCGTTAAAGTCAGACCAAGCGTTGAGGGTCATGTTGTTGTCGTTCATTTGAATTACTCCTTGGAATCAGTGATAGAGAGGGTTTGTGTGATGGATGCGTGCGTGTCATTGCCAGCGCACTTGGCAATGAGTGCGCCCAAATCGGGCGGCTCCAGCAGGTCCAAGCGACCACTGCGGTCTTTGGCCGGGTAACCGTAAGGGTTGATGGTCTGGGTGACAAATGCTCGGTACGAGGTACCGTCTTCAGCCTTGATTTCAGCCAAAGTCACCAACTCGTCCACGATTCCTGGAATTTGCAATGCTGTGGCGCTGCCCTCAATCTGTGGCACAAACACCTTGCGGCCGAAGTCATCCGTCTTGCAATCCAGGATGGCCACGAACACCACGTTCTTGCCACGGGCGTGCTGAAGATGGGTGAGCGCAGTGACCATTTCCTGACCCAAAAGGCCATACGCGCCGCGTGAATCTGGCTTGCCGGTGCGGTCAGAAAACGCTGCTGGCTGGCTCTTGGCCCAGTTAAAGCACAGCCGTGAGAGTGCCGTGATGGAGTCGCAAAAGTAAGTCTGATACTTGTCCAGGCTGGCCGGGTCACCGTAGACCGAACAGACATGGTCAAAGTGCGCCGTTGAGAACGGTGACTGCTCGGGGAGCGCCGGGTTGGGCCCTGCCAAATAGACCACCAAATCACGGAACTCTGGCCAGGTGCGCGGCCGCAGACAGTCGCCATCCCAGTCGGAGACAGACAGGTCACCCGCCTCCAAGTCGATGAATAAAGTGGAGTGGGTTTCGAGAAATTTCAGCTGGGTCGTTTTACCGATGCCACTCACGCCCAGAATGACGATCTTGACACCTTGACGCTGCGCGCGACGCTGGTCAGCAGTGATGATGGGAAGTGCCATTTACGCCACCTCCGCTTCAAGGTGCTCTGAAGCACCAAGGACATCAAACACACAGTTGTCGCCTATGGCTCCCATGGCCAGCGCCATGTCATGGAGTTCGGTCAAAGCCCGGTGACGACTGATGTCGGCCTGAATCTGGTTTGTAAGCATGTCAAGGTGTGCGCCCAGCTCACCAAAGGTGACTTTGGCCAGTGGCTTATAGACCACACCCTCGTCGTTTGAGTCGTCTTCACTGGGGATGCTGATGGCCGGTGGCAGCAGACGTGCCATCACTTCGGGCACACCAGGGAGCAGCATTTGCATGCTCGACTCACAGCTTTTGGTGCTGTTTTTAAGTTCACGCCGTGCGACATCAGTAATGGCGTTTTCTGCCAACTGAGCACCAATGGCGGCAATGCTGTCGGGGTTGGCCGTGCAGACCAGTTTTGCGATGTCTCGCGGTTTGGCAAAGCCCAGAGAATCGAAGGCCTGGCTGATTTCATTGCGAACTGCTTCGCGCAGATGGGTGAGGGTTGGATTACGCATGGGTTTGGCTCCAAAGTGAATTGAGGTGATTGAGGTAAGGCACTGCGCTGGAGAGCCAGGCGGTGACGTTTTTCTGCTGGTAGGAAGGAATGGATGCAAAGGCCTCATCTGCTGAAAATTTCAGCTTGGCCAGAGGCTCAAGTCCCTCGCGCAAGTTCAGCCATTGCTGCATGCGCGCGTTCTCCTGCGGGTCACCGGGTGCGGTGTGGTAGCAGCCATCACTGCCGAGAACCAGCAGACCTTTGGCACCCTCGGACGCGATGCGCTTTGCCTCTATCGGCGTTGGCAGCGGAGTTGCTTGATCCTTGAGGACTTGGACAACGGCGAGTTGCTGCGCGCCGTCAAGTCCAGCCTCCTGAGCAACCTCATCGAAGATACGCACAGCAGACAGGCCGACTACGCCAGCACTCTGTATGCGGTTGCCTACATCTTGGGCAATGGCGCGAATCTCTTGGGGCGTGCGGGTGAGAGCCTCCCGTTGAGTGGCTTCTGGAAGACGCGCCAGCTCCGCAGCAGTCGATACGGCCAACACGCCGCTATCAACCGCAACGGCAAGCTCTGGGACACCGTCAGCTTGCACTTTGGCCGCGTTGGCAACTGACCGAGGTGAAACAGCCAACATCTGTGCAGCCTCATCACGGGTGCAGACATGCAAATTTGCATCTCTGGCCGAACTGGCGCGCTGCCCATGGCTCAAGGTTTCCAGTCTGGCTGCCACCATTGCGCGCTGGCTCTCATCGAGGTGTCGCCGACGTAGGTTCAGGCTGATGACCAAGGCGTTCAAGTCAGTTCCGTCCGGCACCACGACGAACTGTGGCTCAACACCTGCCTGCAAGCAGGCGCGGTACCGGTGGCGACCATCAACGACGCTGTCTCCCAAGATGTGGATGGGCTCACGCAGTCCATTTGCCGTGATGTCGGCCACCAGCGCGTCGAATTCAGCCTGGGGCATGCTCGGGAAAATCTCACTGACTGGGTGAAACTGCAACTGCTCCATCACAGCACCTCCTGGTCGAGGGACAGCGTGAAGGACGGTTTTCCACCTTCCACGGTGCGCGCACCGGCAAACTGCTGCTGCAACGCCGGTGGCCAGTTGGTGTAACGGGACTCGGACACCGACAGCTTGATGTCGATATAGCTTTTGACATCCTCGCCCGCAGCGACGATGCGCTGAAGCCTGTCGTTGAGGCCTAGTTGATCCCATGTGACCTTTTTTGGAAGGTCAAACTTGATGCGCAGCGGACCATCAGTGATGTGAGCTGTGCCAAAATCTCGGTCTGACTCCAGCAGCGCGGCTTTTGCACGCTCGCCATAACATTGCAGCAGCGCGGCATCTAACTTGGCACGGGAGAGCTTCACCGCCGTGCTAAGTTTGTCAAGGTAGCGGTCTGCCTCCAGCTTTTCACCGGGCGTGAGTTTGACGAATTGGTTTGTGGACAGTCCTGCGAGGTCAGCCAGAAAGACGGACAGATTGGTCATGGTCATGTCCTCCTTCACTGGTAAGCTGAAGAGAAGGTGGAATGACGTGAGACGCGACGCTCGTAGGCTTCAATCTCAGAGATGAGGTACGTGACCCGGGCACCCATCTTGCAAAAAATGGGTCCGAGTTTTTCTTGACGCCAGCGGCGCAGGGTCTTGACTGAAAGACCCCAGCGCTGGGAAAGCTCGTTTTCATCGATGGCGATGCGGGTGGCGACGTTCGGAAATGGCCGGGTAACTTTCCGTCCAGGTTGAACATTTGAGACATGGTTTTTCACAGCGAGACTCCGTTTGTTTAGGAGCCCCTATTCGATTTCTCAGCGCCTTAGGCTTTGACGGGTTAGTTTTAGGTTTAGACAGACATTGCGCGCAATTGACTTGAAAGTGATTTCGAGCTAAGTCACTGATTCAAATAAGGAAAATTTTCTTGTTTCGGTTATTTCGATTTTGTTTATTTCGTTTATACTCACTCTTGAAAAAACTTTTCCCCCTACGAGGTGACCGATATGAATGCTCCTGCCACCCCTAAAACACTGCCCTCGCAAGAGGACATCACGCTGGCGCGAGAGTCCGGGCGTGCCTTGTCGACTGTGTTGCTAACCCGTGCCGAAACCCAGCAGATTGACTTTCATGACGACAAAGGCACTGTGCGCACTGTGCGCATCCCGACTTCTGCGCTTCGTCTGCTGGTGGAGGTTTTGACCGAAATCGGACAAGGCAATGCGGTGTCCATCATTCCAATTCATGCTGAATTGACCACGCAGGAAGCTGCTGACGTTCTTAATGTGTCGCGCCCATTTCTGGTGCAGTTGCTTGAGAAAGGTGAGATGCCCTTCCACAAAATCGGGACCCATCGCCGCGTGCGCTACCAGGATGTGATCGCGTATAAAAAGCGGATCGATGGTCAGCGCCGCAAAGCATTGGATGAATTGGCCGCTCAGTCCCAGGAACTCGGCATGGGGTACTGATCAGATGAGCTCGCATTTCACTGTTGTTTATGATGCCTGCGTGCTCTACCCAGCACCACTGCGCGATCTGCTCATGCACCTGGCGCTCTCGGATGTGTACCGCGCACGCTGGAGTGACATGATTCACGAGGAGTGGACGCGCAATGTATTGATCGACCGCCCCGACTTGACCAAAGAGCAGCTAAACCGGACGCGCCAACTGATGAACGCCCATGTTCGCGACAGTCTGGTCACCGGCTTCGAATACTTGGTTGATTCGATCTACCTGCCTGACCCTGATGATCGCCATGTCGCTGCAGCTGCCATTCATTCCGGTGCGAGTCTGATCGTGACCTTTAACCTCAAGGATTTTCCTGCGCAAGCATTGGAGCCCTACAACCTATCGGCACAACATCCGGACGACTTCATCGTTGATCTGTTGGATCTGCATCCGGCGGGGGTGCTGGAAGCAGCAGCCAACCACCGGCGTTCCCTCAAAAACCCATCCAAGACAGCAGACGAGTACCTTGACACGCTGTTGGCTCAGGGTTTGACACAATCGGTGGCGGTTATGCGCCAGTGGACGGTAGCCATTTGAAAGAACTGAGGGAGATGACATGGGCAAAAAGACCCTGATTAACGCGCACTGCTTGCTTGAACTCATTGAAAAATCACCTGTTTCCATCCTGAAGACCTTTAGTGGGCTGCCCGGCTGTCATGCGCTCGCCCTGGGCTTTGATTGGTCACAAGATGCTGACGTACTTGTCACAGCTCTTGTTGAACACGTCAAACATCTGCGCAAAATTCAGCGAGACCCTGCCGAACGCGAAGCCTTACGTGTTCTGCGTCTCGCTTCGCCAAGAGGTGCCCAAATTCTGGGGTCAGTTGCCAATCAGTTCAATGACAACGACTTGATTTCGACCTTCAAAGCCCAGGATGGCGGTGAAGTTGGTCGCGCTGTCTGGATGCGTACCTACTCGGATGAAGCGGCACGGCTTTTTGAAGTTGCCGAGTCGATCTTGAATACCAGCGACATTCGCGGCAACAAACGTCTCTATGATGCTTTTGATGTCCCCGGTGATGACGCGCCGCCTTTCATTTGGAACGATGCAGTCAAGAAAACTCTTGAGTCTCAACTCACCAGAGCCATGCATCTGGACGAGCCCTGCGAACTGGTTTACGTGCAGTTGGCAGACGAGAAAAAAAGTGGCGACATTTGCGTCACTCATTATCTTGTCGTCCGGTTTGCCGGTGACCAGGTAACAGCAGTACAAATGGTCAACCACAATCGCAAGAGTTTCTGTTACTTCCCGGCTCGTGATGCGACACTCGTTTACGTGCCAGATCGCAAGGTTGTGGAAGTTTTTGCACACACCCTCTCCACCCGGGCTCCACTTGCCAATGTGCTCTCCACGCACGGATTCAAGGCTCCCTTGTCGACGCGTCCACTGAACAGGTCTAGATACGACTTATCCCGCTTTGCACGACCGCTCAAGGATGTCAGGCCAACACTTGACGGTGCGAAGGTCGAACGGCTTTACCTGACCGAAGCCACAGCCTTGCTCGGACATTCAACCGATGCCGTGTCGTTAAACCTGGACAGCGGTGCAGAACTGCATGAAGTCATCAGCAAGTGCTGGACAAATCACCCGTTCTCGCAGCCTGGAGCCATCCTTGGGGTAACACTGGTGGCCGATTTATGGTTAGAGGGCAAGCAGGTCGAAACGCCACTGTCGATCAAATTGGCTGAGCCAGGGCGTTGCAGTTTGCAGGGTGAACGCGATCCCCACTTGCGGCAAATTGGCACTCAGTTGCTTGAAATTTTGGGCGTACTCAGGCCCTTGCACCCAGGTGCTGGGATTGACGATCCTACGTTTGTCAAAGAGGTCGCGCAACTGCTGGAATATGGCACCAGTCCGATGGATGGCTTCGCTTTGGATAAATTGGGGATTGACATTGATCGATTTGCCGATGAGGGCATTCTCATTGAGGCTGACCGCATCACTGAAAAAGTCGTGGAGTGCGCCGAAGGTGAGCGCTTTTCTGTCAAACTGGAACGTTGCGCAGACCCTGAAAAAGTTCAACACCTCGATCCCTTGACTGGCGACTACATCATTCTGCAAGCCAAACTTGCTCGCCGTTGGAAAGTAGACCTCAACTGGTTGCGAGAGGAAATAATTACCGCACTGGGAGCATCATTGCGAAGACTGCGCAACAAGCATATTGATGATCAGGATGAACCGGTTTTCCTCGGTGAAATGGAAATCGACGGGCACCCTGTTGCACTGTACTTTGCCACCAAAATGTCCAACGAACGGCAGTATGCGAAGGTCGATGCGGCGCTGCGGTTGCGGCCTCGAACCGTGCCTGGAATCGTCTTGACCACGGCTGCCGTTCCGTTTTCGTATGCGGGTACAAACGTCATCGTGACCATCGAAGATGTGCTGGCTTTGGGCAAATCCGCAACCGTCATTGATGAGGATCAACTCAAAGTCGCGTACCGTCATGGGCAATTGGCTGCGATGGGGGGCACAAGCATCAACTTCAAAGTGTCGTCAAACGGCCAGTCAGCAGTTCTGAGTCTTCCTGGCAAAGCACCCTGGCGCATTACGGGTATTGGAAAAATCAAAGTTTTGCAGCGGTTGGTAGATGCGTTTGCATCCGGTACACCGCACGTGCATACGAAGTTGATGATGGCGGATACGGGCTGCAATTCACCATCGAACCTTTTTTCCAAAACATCGCCATGGCGAAACTACATGGTCAAAGTTAAGGGTGCACACGCGTGGCAGTTGCACCTGCCGGTGTTCGATGATCCTGTTGACGATGAAGAAACAGCAGTTGCCATTGAATTGGAAGAATTGGCGACCTGATTTACTGGCTTGCTGTTTTGACGCGTTGAACATCAAAAAGGGGCAGTTGATTGCTCGGCGTTGCCCTACGTTACCCATCGTCTTGGAAGATTTGAATCATGATTTCTGGGTCTTTCAAATGCCCTTTGCAAACCATGAAACCGATCAAACTTACACCCCCCGAACAGCTGTCAGCGCACCAGCGCGCCTCTGAAATCACAACCATCCTGGCCGCAGCCATTATCCGTACTCATGCCAGTGGCAAGGCTGCGACAGATCAAAATGAAAGACAAGTTGGACTTGGCTTTTCTGGTCACCAGCGCGTTCATACGAACCCCTATCAACCAAGGAGTTCCAAGTGAACGACATGACCACTTCAGTGGCTGCCCAAGTGGCAGCGCTTCCAACTTTGCAGATGCCAGACCTCTGGGCATTGTGGGATCGATTCTTTACGCGCCGTCCGGATAAGACCAACCGCAGTTACATCGAGGCACGAGTAGCCTACAAACTTCAAGAGGTGGCTTTTGGGGGCTTGTCGGCTGAGACCCGCCGCAGGTTGGTCAACATAGGCATGCGTCACTCCAAAATCAAAGGTCGCCAGATTGCACCGGTCATGGAACTCATGCCCGGCACAGTCTTGGTGCGTGAGTGGGGTGAGCGCGACCATAAAGTTACCGTGACCGCCGAAGGCAAATTTGACTACGAGGGCAAACTGTTCAAGAGCCTGTCGGCGGTGGCCCGCCATATCTGCGGCACGCCGTGGTCTGGCCCTGTGTTTTTTGGCTTGAAGACCAACCGCAAGGAGGCTGCATGAACGCCATCTCCCAAATTGCGTCACTCAAACCCCGCAAGCGGTGCGCTGTATATTGCCGCGTCTCGTCGGACGAACGACTTGATCAAGAATTCAACTCCATCGATGCGCAGAAAGAGGCAGGCCAATCCTATGTTGCCAGCCAACGCTCCGAGGGCTGGATACCAGTGGTGAACGACTACGACGACCCCGGGTTTTCCGGCGGCAACACCGAGCGACCCGGACTCAAGCGCCTGATGGCTGATATCGAGCGCGGTCTGGTTGACATTGTGGTGGTCTACAAAATTGACCGGCTGACCCGCAGCTTGGCCGACTTCTCCAAAATGGTCGAGGTGTTTGAGCGCCAGGGCGTGTCTTTCGTCTCCGTCACCCAGCAATTCAACACCACCACGTCCATGGGCCGACTCATGCTCAACGTGCTGCTGTCGTTTGCACAGTTCGAGCGCGAAGTCACTGGTGAGCGGATCCGCGACAAGATTGCGGCCAGCAAACGCAAAGGGCTGTGGATGGGCGGAATGCCACCGCTGGGTTATGACGTGGTCAACCGGCTGCTGATAGTCAACGAAACGGAGGCCCAGTTGGTGCGGCGCATCTTTGGTGAGATGCTCACGATTGGGTCGCCAACGCGCATTGCAGAAGGGCTGGCCAGCGAGGGCATCACGACCAAAGCCTGGACGACACAGGATGGCCAGGTGCGCAGTGGCGTGCGGATGGACAAAAAGTGCCTGTTCAAGCTGCTTCGCAATCGCATCTATCTGGGCGAACTGTCCCACAAGGGCAGCTGGTTCCCAGGCGCTCACTCTTCCATCATTGACCATGGACTGTGGGGGCAGGTGCAGGAGGTGCTGGCGCGAAACCCGCACGGCAGGTCAGTTGAAACCCAAACCCGAGGCAGTACCGATGCGCTGCTGCGCGGTCTTCTGTTTGGACAGACGGGTGAACCCATGTACCCGACCTACGCCAGCAAGAGCAAAAGCAAGTACCGTTACTACGTTTCCAAATCTGAAATGAAGTTCGGAGCCAATGGTAAGACCCATGCGCGAATTCCGGCCGCAGAGATCGAAACCGCAACCGTTGCACAGATCAAAACCGTGCTCTGTAGCCCGGAATCCATCACAGCCGTCTGTAAATCCATCGAAATCAGTGGTGCTCAGATCAGTGAAGACGAAGCCGTCATGGCCATGCACAGGTTGGGTGACGTTTGGGAGCAGTTGTACCCGGTCGAGCGAATTCGTATCGTCAAACTGATGATTGAGCGGGTTGACCTGGTCACCGGCGGACTCAAGATCAAATGGCATTCTCTTGGCTGGAAGGAACTCATCAAAGAGTTCGCAACACAGAGCATTGGTGCTGAATTGGTCGAGATGGAGGTAACTGCATGAACAGCAATCTGGAAACCTTCATACCCTTGGCGTTCCAGCGGCGCGGAGTTCTGCAAATGGATGGCACGGACGTGGTGGCCCACAACACCACATTTTTGGCCGCATTGGCGCGAGCGCTTTACTGGAGAGGCTTGCTTGACACCGGTGCTATGAAAAGTGGTTCAGAAATCGCCAGTAAGGAGGGGCTGACTTATGCGGTTGTCAACGCATCGCTGCGACTGACGCTGCTGGCACCCGACATCATCGACCAGCTGATGCGCGGCACGCAGCCACGCAGCATAAATCTGAGGTGGTTTCTGCGGCATAACTTTCCGGCAAACTGGCAGGCCCAGCGTGAACTCATCGCCAACTTCAAATAGGCACCAGCATGGCTAAAAAACACAGAGGCATGATGACCGGGGAGCCGGTGACGTACCAAATTCCAGCGCCAGCAGGCGGTGTTCAAATGGAAACCTTCATTCCGTGGACGCTGGTCAAGCGAGGTGTTCGGCAGCAGGTGATCACGCCAATTGATGCACCCGAGCATTTTCAAATAGAAGCGGTCGTAGAGCGAAGTGCGCGCAAGCAGGCAAAAGACAGTCCGTTGATTCGGGCATTGGGGCTGGCGCATTATTGGCAGCGATTGCTGGACGAGGGCAAATATCGGTCGCTGACGGAAATCGCCGCAATTGAGGGCATCGACCTCGGCCAGGCAAGTCGGACAGCACAATTGACCCGACTTTCACCGACAATCGCCCACGCCTGTCTGACCAATGGATGTGAAAATCTGAAACTAGATCAGCTGACTCGGCTTTGCCTCGTCAATATGTGGGTCGATCAAGCATCACTTTTCTCAAGTGAGCGCCGCAATCGCCAACAGCCGGTTTCATGCCAATAAAAATTACTTTGAGCACGGTCGGCCAATGACTCATTTCAAATATTTGATTTTGTTGGGGCTAGGGTGTACTGTTCCAGAGGGTCTCGATAAGGTTCCATGCCTTGTGGCCCACTTGAATCAGTTTGTCCACTTTTAGTGCGCCGTCCGCAACATCGCTAACCTTTTTCCATGTCTTGGAAAGCTTTGACACCGCTTCTGTATTGCTGTGTTCAGCGACAGCTCCCTTCGACTCAACGAGTTCACCGAGCCCCGTCTGAGCTGCCTCGCGCAGTGCCTTGACTCCGGTAATTGGATAGGCCGCAACTGCTCGCTGAATAAGCTCAACATGATGAAGTAACAGTGCTTGAAGGCTTGTTGGAATGTTTTCGCTTTGTGCAGCTTCACGCAGGTCTGCCACAAGCCCAAGAATCTCAGCAAGCTCCTCCGAGGAAATAACTGCCTCTTCATCAGGGAGAATTTCACTACAAAATTCTAGAGAAAGAAGGTTTTGTGGTGTCAAGTATTGCCGAACATTGTTCCATGTACTCGCCAGCAACATTGGCGACGCAGCCTCTTCGCACGAAGATATGGCACCCTCGTAAAGTGAAGGCGAATACGTTGCTTGGTTCATTCCGCTTCGCACTAGGCCCAGTTCACGGTGAACACTCTCCAATCGTCTTGCTACCTCGATTGCTTGGCGCTTGGGGGTTGATTCTGTGATCGCAAATGCTTGAACCCATCCTGCCAGTACCTGCGTTTGATCAGTGTGCCCCTGAAGCTGGCTGAAAAGGCTGTGCAACCTCGACGCGGAATTGTTGTGCTTGGGCATTGGTAATTGGTTGTTATGCTGATGGCGTCAGTGATGAGCGTGGTATGCCCATCGTAATTAGCCAATTCTAGGCTCCACCGAATTTGATTCTGAACTTGGGGGGGGCATTGAATATCTGCTGAAATCAAGTTGAGTCCAAGGTCTGTTAGTGACCACAAACCTTCCTGCAAACATTGAGCATATCTTGCCAAGTCTGAGGCATGCAACTAACGATCTATTCGTAAATGATGCTCTGAGGCGACGTAATTTCACGTGCTTAAGAAAGTGACAACTACTTGGGTTTAATGGTCGGATGCAGCTGGTTCGATTGAGTTGCGTTCGGCCACAATGCTTTGGCGATAGTTTCCCAAGGAACAATTTTTCGGATCGTGCCTGATGCTTGCATAAGAGTAGTGCGTTCGGCGAATGCTTGATTTGCAGCGGCGACAAGTGCGCCGTCAACGCCAGATGCAGATGCAAGATATAGAAGCATCTCGGGCTCAACAATGTGGTTGTATGCATACTTGGCATCACGTTGAACGCCAGTTTGACGACCATATGCGCCAGGCCCGTCGTATTCAGCAAGCCAGCCTAACCAGTGCTCTTTTTGAGTCAAATACCACTTTTTTGGATTTATTACAGGTGGATCAGGGCGAAGCAGGCGAATCGCAGAGATCAAGGCTTTGACTGAAATTGGTGCAGGCATAAGACGTTCAGTTAAAAGAACACCCGCCAGGCCCTGCGGAATTAGGGCAGGAGCCACAGGGGCTTGGCATCATCGTCGCAGCACCTGTCGACGTGCCAGTCGTGGCGAAAACCGACAGAAGTTTTTTCAGCTCTTTTGAATGACAACTTGGGCATTCCGGAACTGTGCTTGAGCGAACAAGTGCTTCAAACTCGTGACCACAGTCATTGCAGGCGTACTCGAAAATTGGCATGGGACTCCTTTTCTGCTGGGAATTATCGACCTAACCGATGGCGCAGCAGAATCAAGCCTGCCAGACTCCAAAGCCACCCTCTCGCAGGTCAATGCCCAGTTCAACCTCCAAACTACGGGCATCTTCATAGGTCAGCGGGTTGTACAACGCATAGATTTCCGGCAACAAGCGCTGGCCAAATTTCTGCACGTATCGGTTGGCTTGAATGCCAGCCTTGTGCTTATCGAACCGCACGTCTGGGTCCAGTCCGGTCATGCCAACGTAGACGCACGGCTTTCCTAGCTGGTAGTCTGGGTTCGAGCGCATGAACCGGGCATTGAACAGCACGTCATTGGACAATTCAACAACATAGACGTGGTAATGCTTGCGCCGAGCCATGTTTGATAGGCCCAGTGGTTCAGGCAAGCAGTGAGCGTTGGGCGGGAGGCTCCGCACCAGCAAGTAGTCGCTGCGCTGGGTACTGACGCATAAATTCCATGCTCTGCTGCGGTGTGGCCTTGAGCCAATGGTCATAACTATCCGGCGACAAAATCACCACCATGCGCTTCTCGTCCACCGGCTTGTGAAACTGGCACATCAGGTCATGACCGTCGGCGTTGATGGTCAGCATGGTGAAACTGTGAACAACGCCTTTGGGCGATTTCCACGACGCCCAAAGACCGGCCAGCCCCAAGGGTTCGCCGCTGGCGCATGAAATGCGCGTCGCAATGGCTTTTCCGCTGCGCCAATCAGGCTCAAAAAAGGCGTCCACCGGGATGACGCAGTGCTGGGCGTTTTTCCAGGCATCCCGAAAACTTGGCTTGGCGGCAACGGTTTCAGTGCGTGCGTTGTAGGTTTGACGGCCTATGTTGGTGTCGGTGGCCCAATGTGGAATCAGTCCAAACATGCCAGGAATGGCTTCGCGCTCAGGCACCGCCTCATCACCAACATCAGCCTCCCTGGGTCTCCGAATGAAAGTGGCCGGGTAGCACGGCCAGACATCGTGTTTGCCCGCGTCAACGGGCGGCACAACGCCGAAGTGTTTGGCGTAGCGTTCACGCTCCTTGATGGCTTGGTAATGACTGCACATTGCCTAATCGTAGCCGCATCTTTGTCCCCACAAACCGTGTCCAACGCTGTGGACAACTGTTGGAACAAGTCCCAAAAGCTATACCAGCCATGGGCTTGCAAGGTGTGCTTAAACATTGCGCAGTTGCGATACCAGCACTTGAGGTCTTGCCATATACTGTATATAAAAGCAGTAATCTATGAGCCTCGCCACAATCCCTCTTGACCAACCCGTTGCACTCTCGCTGATACCTACCATGGTTAGTGTGTTGCCGTGCCGGGTTGCGGCTGGTTTTCCGTCTCCAGCCGAAGACCATGCTGTGCAGCGTGTGGACCTGATGGCGCAGTTGATCAAGCACCCACAAGCCACATTTTTACTGCGTGTGCGCGGTGAATCCATGAAAGACGCTGGAATTTTTGACAACGACGTGGTGCTGGTGGACCGCGCCATTACTGCGCGGTCTGGCCACATAGTCATTGCCATGGTCGACGGAGAGTTTGTCTGCAAGACCCTGTGGCAGCGATCTGGCCGCATGAAACTCAAAGCAGCCAACGTGACATTCCCAGACATCAACCCGGCCGACGGCCAAACCGTCGAGATTTGGGGTGTGGTTGTCGCTTCCATCAAGCAGTTCAAAGCCTGAATGGAAAGACCATGTACGCGCTGGTGGATGGCAATAATTTTTACGTCTCGTGCGAACGGGTTTTTCGCCCCAGCTTGAATGGCAGGCCGGTGGTGGTGCTTTCCAACAACGATGGCTGCGCGATTGCCAGGTCGAACGAAGCTAAAGCGCTTGGCATCAAGATGGGCGCACCGTGGTTTCAAATTCGGCATTTTGAGGAATCAGACGGGCTGGTAGCGTTATCAGCCAACTTTCCCTTGTATGGCGACATGAGCGACCGCATGATGAGTTTGGCTGCAGGGCTTGGGCACCGCCAGGAGGTGTACTCAATTGACGAGTCGTTCATTGACCTGACCGGCATCACGGGCGACATGACCCTGCGGAGCCGAAAAATCCGGCACCGCATTCTCAAATGGATTGGCATCGCCTGCGGCATTGGAATTGGCCCCACCAAGACCCTGGCTAAGCTGGCCAACCACATTGCCAAGACTGCCGAGCGCAAACCGGGCAGCTACCCCGATCATCACTCCCAGGTTTGCAACCTCGGCAATTTGGAGCCGACAGAGCGCGACGCATTGATGCTGGCCACGGAGGTTGGGGAGGTTTGGGGGGTGGGCAGGCGCATCGGCGCACAACTTAAAGAGGCTGGCATCCATACCGTGCTTGACCTGGCGCGACTTGATCCGGTCATGGTCAAACGCCGCTGGTCTGTGGTGCTGGAACGTACCGTTCGTGAACTGCAAGGTACCGACTGTATGGGTCTGGAGCACGAGCCACCGGCGAAGCAGGAGATTGCCTGCACACGCAGCTTTGGCCATGCGGTACTGGATTTGTCCGCACTGCAAGAAGCGGTGACGGAGTTTGCCAGTAGGGCTGCGCAGAAGTTGCGCCTGCAAAACGGCCATGCCGGACAAGTTCTGACGTTTATCCGCACCAGTCCCTTTCGGACGCAAGACTTGCAGTATTCGCGCTCGACGGTGGTGCCGCTCAGGCGATCAACCAACGACAGCAGGGACATCAGCCAGGCTGCGCTGATGGGATTGCAGGCAATTTTTCGGCCTGGATACCGCTATGCCAAAGCAGGCGTGATGCTGCTTGATCTGCGGCCCGCAGACTTGGTCCAGCAAGAATTGGCGCTGGAAGACGATGTGGCTGACCTTGGCGAAAGTCGGCTGATGCAAGCACTGGATGCAGTGAACCAGAGGTTCGGACGCGGCACGGTTGCTCTGGCCAGCGCTGGACTGGCAGGTGAGCAGCGGCAATGGAGCATGAAACAGGAGCGGCGCACGCCCGGTTACACCACGGACTGGGACGGTTTGGCGTTGGTGAGGGCCTGAATCATGAGCATTTACAGTCAACGAGGTTACCTGTTCCGTTCATTTACGAGACACTTTTCAATTTATCAAACTGCAACTTGAGATGTTTGTCCTTCTTGACCACTTCGGGTTTCGAGCCAAACCACAAGCAGTAGACCTGCAATAACCAAAGCGAGACCGCCAAAGGCGACGGCATTCGGCCGTTCTCCGACCACGGCGATTGCAAGTACGAAAGCTGTCATGGGTTCCGCAAGAGAGAGTGTGACGCAAGTTGTCGCAGCTATGTGGCGCAGTGCATGGCTGAATAGTAAAAAAGCGATGCCGGTCGCGATGAGCCCGAGGTAGCTCACCATCAACCAAGTAGCGCCAGTTCCGGTAAAAGTTCCTCCGGTTAATGCTGCCACCGGAATCGCAATGACCGCCGCAGTGCTGAATACCGACAGGGTGACGATTTCAGGTGAAGTAACGCCAACCAAGTGCTTGCTGAGCAACGTGAAGCTTGCGTAGGCAAATCCAGCACCAAGACACAGCATGAAGCCAGTGATGTTGAAACTGTTCTGTGCACCCGCACCCGAGAGCATCAGCCCAATACCCGTGACTGCCAGCAGCGTTCCGATCCACCAAACGGGGCGTGGTACTTGCCTGGTTACCAATCCCTGTAGCAGGCCAATCCATATCGGTCCGCTACCAATGGCAACGGCGGTGCCGGTTGCCACACCAGTCGCTTTGACCCCCGCGAAAAAACAAAGGTTGTAAGCCGCCATGGCGATACCGGCAAGGACGACCCAGGGCCATGCCGTGCGCAACCAGACCATTCCTTGTGCCGACTTTGACCGACCAAAAAGAACAACGACAGCAAAAAAGGCGCTGGCAATCAACAACCGCAAGGCCCCTATCCAATAGGGTGACGACTGCGATGCAACAAATGTTTGGGCCGTACCGGTGGTTCCCCACAACACTGCGGCAGCAAGTGCCATGATGGTTCCGGTCAGTGATGGATTTTTCATGTCCCCATGATGTGCGGGGATGGCACCTTCAACTTGCGAGAAACGCTTGACCTGGGAGTCAGTGTGTTCGCAATTGCCGGGTGCTCAGTTGGCGGTCACGTTTAAGTGCAAAGCTCAAGGCACTGGCAGAACGGTATCCCACCTGCATTGCCGCGGCTTCAAGCGACATACCATGGCGCAGAAGCCGCTCAGCGGTATCAAATCGTCGGCTGCGAAGATAGTTTTGTGGTGTCTGCCCCGCAATTTCCATCAAACGCGCATGGAAACGTTGAGGGCTCAAGAAAAAGAGTTGCGCCATGCGAGCGGTACTCCACGTTTCGTGCAAGCATGCATCCAGTGCGGAGTCTAATTTCGTCAAATCGATGCCCCTGCGAGCCAGTACTTTTGGCGCTTGTAATACCTGCACAAGTTGTGAAGTGACATTGCCCAGGTGGATACTTTTGTGGCATGCAGAGGTTGCAGCAAAGCGTCGGACTTTGTTAAAACCAGCCGAGTGGGGTAGTTCAATCACGAACATGTGCGTCTCGGGCGCTGTCATGAAACCATGTTCAATACCCGCTGGTATGACCATGCCGCAGGACATGTCAGCAAATGCGAAATGGCCACCAATCTCCAATTCCATTCGGCCCCGTATTGCAAACATGATTTGCACATAGTCATGCGCATGAAGCACGTGTTCACCGGTGTATGTACGAATGCCACTGTAAAACTTGGAAAGTTCAGTTGAGTCCTCAGTCATGCAATAAGTATAGGAGGCTAATTTATTACGGCAAGATCGAAGGTCAGCGTTCTGGAAGCGTCACTGCCCCAATAGTAGTAGTGCTGGGGCGCAGTGGAACATGAAACAGGAGCGGCGCACGCCCGGTTGCTGATCTCCCCCTTCGGGGTTTATGAATCCGAATGCAGTCAAATGGAGAACGCGATAGGTTGGCGACGGCACTTGCATTTTATGTATACTTAAAATAACGATCGCGGAAATGCCTGAATCTCATGAAAGCCTTGAAAACGGAAACGACCATCGTGCGGCAACTGCGCAACGACATAGCACAGGGGATGCTGAAACCTGGCTCTGCACTTCTGCAAGACGAGCTGGCAGAGCAATTCCAGGTATCAAGAGTTCCCATTCGGGATGCACTCAAAGTCCTTGAAGCTGATGGCCTCATTACATTTTTGGCGAACCGCACAGCCATAGTGACCGTCTTGACCGCCGAGGACATAGAAGAGATATTCAACATCAGACGGATGCTTGAGTGCGACTTAATACGTCGCGCACTAGTTCGGGCTACTGCGAATGATCACAAGGCAGTTCAGATAATTCTGCGTTTATTGGACGGCGCTACTTCAGGCACTCAGTTTGCAAAACTTGATCGTGAGTTCCATACCGCCATGTATCAACCTGCAAGGCAACCACGTCAGCAGGTGATTGTTGACAAGTTGGGGCAGCAACTCGCGCGCTTTTACGGTTCAACACTTGATTTCCAAAGCTACCACCAAGTCTGCCAAGGAAGTCATCACGAAATAGCGGAGGCATTTTTGCTGCGGGATGTCGACAAGGCCACCACCTGCCTCGGTCAGCATTTGCATTTGGCTCAGCAAAAAATACTTGCACTCGTAGCTATCAATAAGGAGTAGATCAATGAGAAGACTGTGGCAAATGGCGATGATCAAGTTGGCTCGTTCTCAGCGCGTCAAGACGTGGGCACAGTCATCGCGCGCAGGTACCGCACTGGCGACTCGCTACGTTGCAGGATGCAACGCTGCTGAAGGCGTGATCTGTGCGACTCAATTATTGCGAAACAAGCAAATCCATGCCTCCTTGTTTTATCTTGGCGAGTATGTCGACACACCAGAACTGGTTGCGCAAAATGTTGCCGCAAAAATAGCCGTAGCAAAGGCTCTTGGGGAAGCCGGTCTTGACGTTCACGTTTCGGTTGATCCAACACAAATTGGACATCAGATTGATCCGGAAATGGCGAGGCAGAACGCTTTTCGAATTGCAGAGGCTATTGCTTCAGCAAGTCAGGGGCACGATGGCAACCATATGCTGATACTCGATATGGAAGACCAAGAAGTTACAGACGCGACACTTGCCCTGCACAACGATATTCGAGCAGCCGGACTGCCTGTCGCAGTCACCTTGCAGGCCTACCTGAAACGAACCGCCAATGATATGAAGTCTCTGGTTACCTTGGGTGCAACGGTTCGATTGGTCAAAGGGGCTTTTGTCGCCGGGAGTGACGTGGCTTACACAACTCGGCGCGAGGTCAAAAGCAATTCGCGCGACCTTATTGATTTGATGTTTTCAAATGAAGCAAAGACAACAGGTTTCAAACCGGTAATTGCAACCCATGATGACGAATTGCAGCAATATGCATCGCAACGGGCAAAGGAACACGGCTGGGTCAAGGGCGTGGACTACGAATTTGAGATGCTGCTGGGAGTCCGCAGTGAATTGGCTGAATTGCAAGCTTCCAATGGCGAACGAGTCAGACTGTATATGCCGTTCGGAAGTGACTGGTGGCCTCACGCAATGCGTCGCATAGGTGAAAACCCCGCAAACGGTATGCTGCTCGCACGCTCACTCGTTTCCGGGTAATGATCACACAATGCAAGGCAAATTGCTGAAACTCAAGCGTTCTTAGTTCTCTGTCGCCCAGACCTACCAGAACACTTTGCAAACCGCCCCCGCGTAAGTGGTTGATTTCATTGAAGGTGGTCTCTTGAATAGTCAAGAGACAAACAGAGAACAGAGAGAGAAAACGCGGGTTTTTACGCCAAAAACACCAAAAATGACGCAATTTCAGGAGCAGAACACTCAATAGGCAGTTGCCGTAAGTGTTTGAAAACGTTGGGGATTTTGAAAAAGAAAAGCCAAACTGAAATGAGTTTGGCTAAAAATGAATGGTGGTGGTAGGTGGACTTGAACCACCGACATCAGCATTATGAATGCTGCGCTCTAACCAACTGAGCTATACCACCGATAGGGCGAGATTATAGCGACACGCCAGCCACTTTCTGGCTACGGCTGCGTGTCATTGGTGGGTAAATATTGCTTTGCGTTTGTTGACAAACGCATCCATGCCTTCTTTTTGGTCCGAGGTGGCAAACAAGGCGTGAAACAAGCGGCGCTCGAACATGATGCCGTCGTTCAGGGTGCCTTCAAACGCGCGGTTGACCGATTCCTTCACCGCCATGGTGGCGATCTGCGAGTAGTCGCTGATCATGAGCGCGGCGCCCAACGCTTCGTCCATCAGTTTGTCCAGCGGCACGACGCGGCTGACCAGCCCGGCGCGCTCGGCCTCTGCGGCGTCCATCATGCGCCCGGTCAGCGCCAGGTCCATGGCCTTGGCTTTGCCCACGGCACGCGGCAAGCGCTGGGTGCCACCGGCGCCGGGGATGATGCCGAGCTTGATCTCGGGCTGGCCAAAGCGGGCGTTGTCGGCGGCAATGATGAAGTCGCACATCATGGCCAGCTCGCAGCCGCCGCCCAGCGCAAAACCGCTCACGGCGGCGATCACGGGTTTGCGCACGGCCCGAATTTTTTCCCAGTTGCGGGTGATGAAATCGTCTTTATAAACGTCGGCAAAGGTGTAGCTGGCCATGCCGCCAATGTCGGCGCCGGCGGCAAAGGCTTTTTCGCTGCCGGTGATGATCATGCAGTGAATGGCGGCGTCAGCATCGAAGGCGTGCAGTGCGGTGCCGAGCTCGGTCATGAGCTGGTCGTTGAGGGCGTTGAGCTGCTTGGGGCGGTTCAGCGTGATGATGCCCACCTTGTCGGCTTCGGTGCGGATGGTGATCAGTTCGTAAGTCATGGGGTCTCCTGTAGGAAAATTTTGAGAAATCAAACGGCGGCTTAACCGCCGAGCCATGCGTTGACAGGCTTGGCGTCGGTTACCGAGAGTTTGACATGGCGCACCGTGCCCGGCAAGCTCACTGAAAGCGTCATTAGACGCTGGTCGCGCGCAATCAGCGCCTGGCAGCTTGTGTCGCTGCCGAGGTACGTGGCCAGTTCGTCGAGTTTGTTCAGGCGCCAGCGTTGGCTGGTTTTACCCTGGCCGATTTCCACGCCCAGCCACTCGTCACCGGCGGCAAAACCAGCCTGTTCGGCAGCGCTGCCACGCAGCACGCTTTTGACGCGGATGCCTTGCTGTTCATTGAGCTTGAGGCCCAACTGATCCGGCAGCGGGGCGGGTTCTTCTTCGAAGTGAATGCCGTGCAGTTTGAGCAGCTTCTTGAGCGGCAGGTCGGCCGTGCCGTGCACCCACTGTTGCAACTCGGCGGCGTAGGACCGGCCTGACAGCTCGGCCAGCACCGCCAGCAGATCGTCCTGCGTCATGGGGCCGCCCTGGCAGCGCTGCCACAGGGCGCGCATCACCGCATCCAGGCTGGTCTTGCCACCGTGGCGCAGGCTCAAATCAAGGCACAGGGCCACCAGCGAACCTTTGGTGTAATAACTTACGGTGGCGTTGGCGGTATTTTCGTCTTGCCGGTAGTACTTGACCCAGGCATCAAAGCTGGACTGGGCCACGCTTTGCACCTGGCGCCCTGGTGTTTGCAGCACCTGGTTGATGGTCTTGGCCAGCAGTTTGAGGTAATGCGCGTTGTCGATCAGCTTGGCACGGCGCAGCAGCAGGTCGTCAAAGTAGCTGGTAAAGCCTTCAAAAAACCACAGCAGTTCGGTGTAGTTTTCTTGAGCGTAGTCGTAGCGGGCAAATTCAACCGGGCGCAGCCGCTTGACGTTCCAGGTGTGAAAGTACTCGTGGCTGATCAGGCCCAGCAGGGTGGTGTAGCCGTCCGATGGCGTTCCCGCCTTGGCTTGGCCGTGGCGCGGCAAGTCGGCGCGTTTGCAGATCAGCGCGGTCGAATTGCGGTGTTCCAGCCCGCCGTAACCGTCATGCACCGCATTGAGCATGAACAGGTAGTGGCGTTGCGGTGCCTGATGCGGCTGCTTACCGTGCCAAAAGCTGATCTCGGCTTCGCAAATGGTCCGGGTGTCGGCCAGCAGGCGCGTGCCGTCAAAACTGGCCGGTGCACCCGAGACGATGAAGTGGTGCGGAATGCCGGCTGCCACAAACTCGCCGCGCCAAAAGGGCCCCAGTTCAACCGGGCTGTCCACCAGTTCGTCGTAGCTGGCAGCCAGGTAGTCGCCAAAACCGTGTTTTGATACGCGTTGGGCAGGTAAAGCCGTGGCCGCTTGCCAGTCTTCGGGCAGGCCCGCATCAATCAGCGTCAAGTGGTGCGGCGTGTCTTCCTGGCCATGCACGCGCAGGCACAGGCTGGTGCTGTTGAAAAAACCGCGCTGGGTGTCGAGCCAGGCGGTGCGCACCGAGCTGTCAAAGGCATAAATCTGGTAACTGAGTACCAACGCCTTGCCCGCTTTGGCGTGGATTTGCCAACTGCATTTGTCGCGCTGGGTGATCGCGACCAGTTTGTTGCCTTGGCGCGCTTGCAGGCCCTGCAGGTGTTTGGCGAACTCGCGTACCAGGTAGCTGCCCGGAATCCACGCCGGCAAACTCACCACCTGATCGGCAGCGGGCTGGGTAATGGTGAGGGTGACCTCGAACAGATGTGCGTGCAGGTCCAGCGCGCGCACCACATAACCCACAGTGGCCGGGCTCCTGGACAGCTTCAGCGACCCCATCAGTTCAGACGTTTTTCAACTTGATCGGCACCAATGGCGCCGGGTACCCGGCTGCCGTCGGCAAACACCAGCGTGGGCGTGCCGGTGATCTTGAACTTGCGACCCAACTCCACATTGCGGGCAATGGCTGCGCTGTCGCAACTGGCAGCGGCTGGCGTCACATCGCGCACCATCCAGTCTTGCCAGGCTTTGGCCTTGTCTTTGGCGCACCAGATGTTTTTGGATTTTTCAGTCGAGTCGGGGCTCAGGATCGGGTACAAAAACAGGTAAATCGTGACGTTGTTGACTTTTTGCAGGTCTTTTTCAAAACGCTTGCAGTAGCCGCAGTTGGGGTCTTCAAACACCGCCAGCTTGCGCTTGCCGTTGCCGCGCACGATGGTGAAGGCGTCCTTGAAAGGCAAATTTGCAAAATTGATGGCGGTGAGTTTGTCGATGCGTTCCTCGGTCAGGTTGCGCTTGAGCCGGGTGTCAATCAGATTGCCCTGCATTAGGTAATTGGCTTCGGCGTCGGTGTAATAAATGTCGGTGCCATTGACGCGCACCTCGAACAGACCTGCAATTGGCGTTTTGCTGACTTCGTCAATCTGCCGAAGTTGCGGGATACGCTCGCCCAGATTTTTGCGGATGGCGGCTTCTTGCGACCAAGCGGTGCCGGCCAACAGCATGGCGCCGGCGATCAGTGGGGAAAGGAGTCGTTTCATGGGCGTCCAGTGTTGATGAGTCAAGCGCTGTCTGAGCAGCTGGCTTGGAATAAGTTCGTGGCCTGGCGCGTCAGAGACCCATGGCCCGGCGCGCCGCCCAGTGCTTGGAAAAGCCCAGACGTTCAAAACCTGACAAGCCCCAGTTGCGAACCTTTTGCCAGCCATTGCCCCGCTTGTCAAACAATTGCTGCAAGGCGGTCATGGCGGCGTCGGTGGCAGTGACTTCGGTTTTGCGGGCGCGTTCGTACTGGCGCAGCAGTTTGGCATCATTGACCGGACGCCAATAAGCGCGGCCATGCAAAATTTCGGTGAGTTCGGCCACGTCGGCCAGACCCAGGTTCAGGCCTTGTCCGGCCAGCGGGTGCACCGTGTGCGCCGCGTCACCCGCCAGCGCCCAGCTTTGACCATTCGTCACACCAATCCAGCGACTGGCCTGTGCCGACTGCAGCGGCCAGGCTTTGCGTGGGCTGATCAGGCTGAGCTTGCCCAAAACGCCCTCGCTGATCTGCGCAAGCTGTTCGCAAAAGCTGTCTTCGCTGTCATCAAGCACTTCTTGCGTGCGGCCGTCGCGCACCGACCAGACCACGGCCACGGTGTCGCCCTGCGCGCCGTCAAGCGGCAAAAAGGCCAAAATTTCGCCCTGAGTAAACCACTGGCGTGCGACTTGGCCGTGCGGTTTTTCGCACTTGAGCCGTGCGGCAACGGCGTGTTGCGGGTAGCGCGTGGCAATAAATTCGACGCCAAATTCTTCCCGCGTGCGGCTGGCCTTGCCTTCGCACACCACTGTCAGCGTGGCCGGGCGTGGGGCGTCAAGCACCTCAATGTGCGGCTGAAAACGCACTGCCTCGCGCAACTGGGCTTCGAGCGTGGGCACATCGACAATCCAGGTGAGGGCGGGCACGACCAGCTCAGTCGCCGAAAAATTGACGGCGCCACCGTCGTCGCCCTTGACCTGCATGTCCATCACCGGCGTGGCGTGCAGGGCGTCGGGCCAGCATCGCACCGATTCGAGCAAAGCTTTAGACTTGGCGTTGAGCGCATAAGCGCGCACGTCAGGCTTGCTGTCATCCTTGCGATCAGCTGGCGTTTGCGGGGCGTAAAGACCAATGCGCAGCCGGTCGCGCGCCAGAAGAAGCGCCAGCGCGTGCCCCACAATGCCGCCGCCGCGAATGCAAATATCAAGATGGTGTGTCATGGCGCGGATTGTAGAAGCGCGCTCCGGGCGCGCTGATGGGCAGCCAAAAAACCGCATCGCATACACTCACCCCCTTGTTTTTGCAGGTTTTCAGGGCATTTTCGCGGCCTGACCTCATTAAAGTTTTGATTTAGGATTTGTTATGAAATGTGGCATCGTGGGCTTGCCCAACGTCGGTAAATCGACCCTGTTCAACGCGCTGACCAAGGCCGGCATCGCGGCTGAAAACTACCCCTTTTGCACCATCGAGCCCAATGTTGGCATTGTCGAGGTGCCCGACCCGCGCCTGGATGCGCTGTCGGCCATCGTGCACCCCGAGCGCGTGCAGCGCGCCATTGTTGAGTTTGTCGACATTGCCGGTCTGGTGGCCGGCGCCAGCACCGGTGAGGGATTGGGCAACAAGTTTTTGGCGCACATCCGCGAGACCGACGCCATCATCAACGTGGTGCGTTGCTTTGAAGACGACAACGTGATCCACGTGTCGGGCAAGGTGGACCCGATCTCTGACATTGAGGTGATCCAGACCGAACTCTGCCTGGCCGACCTGAGCACGGTGGACAAGGCACTGGCGCGTTACCAGAAAGCCGCCAAATCGGGCGGTGACAAAGAGGCCGCCAAGCTGGTGAGCATTTTGGAGCGCTGCCAGGCCGCGCTGAACGAGGCTAAGCCGGTGCGCGCGCTGGACTTCAGCAAGGAAGAGCAGCCGCTGCTGAAACAGTTTTTTCTGATCACCGCCAAGCCCGCCATGTTCGTCGCCAACGTGGCCGAAGACGGCTTTGAGAACAACCCGTTTCTGGACCGCCTGAGCGCCTACGCCACCGCGCAAAACGCGCCAGTGGTTGCGATCAGCGCCAAGCTCGAAGCCGAAATGGCCGACATGAGCGACGAAGATCGCCTGATGTTCCTGGAGGAACTCGGCCTGCACGAGCCCGGCCTGAATCGCTTGATCCGCGCGGCTTACGACCTGCTGGGGCTGCAAACTTACTTTACCGCCGGGGTCAAGGAAGTGCGCGCCTGGACCATCCACAAAGGCGACACCGGCCCGCAGGCGGCGGGCGTGATCCACACCGATTTCGAGAAGGGTTACATCCGCGCCCAAACCATTGCCTATGACGACTTCATTGCCTTCAAGGGCGAGCAGGGCGCCAAGGACGCAGGCAAGATGCGCGCTGAAGGCAAGGACTATGTTGTCAAGGATGGCGACGTGATGAATTTCCTGTTCAGCTCATGACTCCACTGCCTAGGCGCCAAATGCCCCCATCAACGCCGCCGTCATGGTGATGTAGCGCGCGCACTTGCCAATGGCCATGTAACCCAGGCAAGGCCAAAACGGCAGTTTCAGCCAGCCCGCCACGGCGCACAGCGGGTCGCCCACCACGGGCAGCCAGGCCAGCAGGCACGCCTTGGGGCCGAGCCGCTCCAGCCAGGCCAGCGCGCGCAGGTGGTGCTTGGAGTGCTGGTATTTGTCCATCACCTTGTGCGAGGCCAGTCCCATCCACCAGGTCACGGCGCCGCCCAAAGTGTTGCCAACGGTGGCCACGGCAATCGCCGGCCAGAACATCGACGGGTTAAGTTCCACCAGGCCAAACACCGCTGGCTCCGAGCCCAGCGGCAGTAGGGTGGCTGACACGAACGCCACCACAAAGACCGTGCTGAGTCCGTATTTGGGCAGCGCCAGCAAGGCGAGCAGGTGATCAATCCAGAGTTCCATGGGTGGCGCAGTATAGGTTTTGCAGCGGAGTCGTAAGGATCGTGCTTTATTTCATTTGCTGAAATTTTGGGCAGCTAGAATCCCTTATCCCCAACCCCAGCGTGATCTATTTTTTCTTTGCATTGCTACTTGCTTTGATCGTTTCCGCATGAATATCGGCCCCTTTATTTTGCCCAACCGCTATTTTGTCGCCCCCATGGCGGGCGTGACCGATCGGCCGTTTCGCCAGTTGTGCAAGCGCTTGGGTGCGGGTTATGCTGTGAGCGAAATGGTGACCAGCCGGCCCGATTTGATGCGTTCACTCAAGACCTCGCAGCGCGCCAACCACGACGGCGAACCCGGCCCCATTGCCGTGCAAATTGCCGGCACCGAGCCGCTCATGATGGCGGATGCGGCGCGCTACAACATCGACCGCGGCGCCCAGATCATCGACATCAACATGGGCTGCCCGGCCAAAAAAGTGTGCAACAAATGGGCCGGCTCGGCCCTGATGCAGGACGAGACGCTGGCCCTCCAAATTGTGTCGGCCGTGGTGCAGGCCTGTACGCCGCTGGGCGTGCCAGTCACTCTCAAGATGCGCACTGGCTGGTGCAACTCGGCCAAAAACGCGGTGCAGTTGGCCAGGGCTGCCGAGTCTGCCGGCGTGCAGATGGTGACCGTGCACGGTCGCACCCGCGAGCAGGGCTACCGTGGCTGCGCCGAGTACGACACCATTGCAGCTGTCAAAGCCGCGCTGCGCGTTCCGGTGGTGGCCAATGGTGACATTGACAGTCCCGAGAAGGCGCGTGCGGTGCTGGCAGCCACCCGAGCCGATGCCGTGATGATTGGCCGCGCAGCGCAGGGGCGGCCCTGGATTTTTCGGGAAATCGCCCACTTTCTGGCCACCGGCGAGGCGCTGGCGCCGCCGCTGGTGGCTGAGGTCAAGCACCTGTTGCTCGACCATCTGCAAGATCACTACAAGCTGTACGGCGAATTCATGGGCGTGCTAAGCGCACGCAAACACATTGGCTGGTATGTGCGAGACTTGCCTGATGGCGCGGCCTTTCGGGACCGCATGAATACACTGCCGGACTGCCAGACGCAGTGGACTGCGGTAGCGGAATTTTTTGACGAGATCAACGCGCGCATGGATCGTCTGCCCAAGCCGACACGCCAGGCGCATGACGTGGATAGCGAACTTAATAACAAGAAGGAGGCACTTCAATGAAACCCTTGCACATTGCAGATTGTGTGCGCAACAATTTGGAGAATTACCTGACCGATCTGGGCCACAGCGAACCCAACGGCATGTATGACATGCTGCTCACGGTGGTAGAGAAACCGCTGCTTGAAGTGGTGATGCAGCGCGCTGACAACAACCAGTCCAAAGCGGCCCAATACCTGGGTCTGAATCGCAACACCTTGCGCAAAAAATTGCTGGAGCACAAGCTCATCGATCCTGCCTGAGACCTCCTTGCGAGCGTGCCACCGTTACTGCGAGGCCGTAGGCCGTGGCAGTCCATGCACCCGCAAGCCATGGATTGCCGCGCTACGCTCGCAATGACAAATTCATGAACCCGCCCCATTTTTAACTCACTTACTTCATCCTCATGAACGCATTAATTTCAGTCTCAGACAAAACCGGCATCGTTGAATTCGCTCAAGCACTGCACGCGCTGGGTATCAAGCTGATTTCCACCGGCGGCACCGCCAAGTTGCTGGCCGACGCTGGCCTGCCGGTGACCGAAGTGGCGCAAGTTACAGGCTTCCCCGAAATGCTCGACGGCCGCGTCAAAACCCTGCACCCCAAGGTGCACGGCGGCCTGCTGGCGCGACGCGATTTGCCCGAGCACATGGCTGCACTCAAGGCCCATGCCATCGACACCATCGACCTGGCGGTCATCAACCTGTACCCGTTCGAGGCCACTGTGGCCAAAGTCGGCTGCACGCTGGAAGACGCCATCGAGAACATCGACATTGGCGGTCCGGCCATGGTGCGCAGCGCTGCCAAAAACTGGAAAGACGTGGGCGTGCTCACCGATGCGTCGCAATACCCGCAGGTGTTGGCCGAACTCAAAGCTGATGGCCAACTCACCCAGGCCACCAAGTTTGCCTTGAGCGTGGCGGCGTTCAATCGCGTGGCGCAATACGACGCAGCCATCAGCGACTATCTGTCGTCGCTCAACTTTGAAGAGGGCAACGCCACGCCGTCGCGCAAGCGGTTCCCGGATCAGTCCAACGGCTGCTTTGTCAAGCTGCAAGACCTGCGCTATGGCGAAAACCCGCACCAAAGCGCCGCCTTTTACCGCGACTTGCATCCGGCACCCGGCTCGCTGGTGACGGCCGTGCAACTGCAGGGCAAGGAACTCAGCTACAACAACATCGCCGACGCCGACGCTGCTTGGGAATGCGTCAAGAGTTTTGACGTTTCAGCAGACGGCGCCGCTTGCGTGATTTTGAAGCACGCCAACCCCTGCGGTGTGGCGGTGGGTGCCGATGCGCTGGAGGCTTACAGCAAAGCTTTCCAGACCGACCCGACCAGCGCGTTTGGCGGCATTATTGCCGTCAACTGCACGCTCGACGAGCGCGCTGCCCTGCAAATGTCCAAGCAATTTATCGAGGTGCTGATGGCGCCAGACTTCACTCCCGAGGCGCTGGCCGTGTTCAAGAGCAAGGTCAATGTGCGCATCCTCAAGATCGCGCTGCCGCCGGGTGGCACTTCTGACTGGGACAACGGCCGCAATGCCGTCGAGAGCAAGCGCGTCGGCTCAGGCCTGCTGCTGCAAAGCGCTGACAACCACATCCTTACGCTCGCCGACCTCAAGGTCGTCACCAAGCTGCAACCCACGCCAGAGCAGTTGCAAGACCTGATGTTCGCCTGGAAGATCGCCAAGTTTGTCAAGAGCAACGCCATCGTTTTCTGCAAGGGTGGCATGACCATGGGCGTGGGCGCGGGGCAGATGAGCCGGCTCGATTCGGCGCGCATTGCCAGCATCAAGGCTCAAGCCGCCAAACTGTCGCTCAGTGGCACAGCGGTGGCCAGTGATGCCTTCTTCCCGTTCCGTGACGGCCTCGATGTGGTGGTGGACTCGGGTGCCACCAGCGTCATCCAGCCGGGCGGCTCGATGCGCGACCAGGAAGTCATCGATGCGGCCAATGAGCGCGGCGTCGCCATGGTCTATTCGGGCGTGCGCCATTTCAGACATTGAACTGGTTAGCAGCCGCGTTTGGCGTGGCGTTGAGTTCTGGCCGATCTTGGTGATGGCACAGATTGGGGCATGGACCCCCGCCTCATACTGGCAATTGCCCGGAAATAGGCTGGAACTCATGTCCTAATCTGAGCGGATGACCTGTGCGGTGAATCAAGGAAATCTTGATGCTTTCGGAGGATCGGTCAGCAGCGTAAGCGGGTCTTCAAATTTAGGGCAGCAGAAAATCGCCCTCGAGGTTGCGGTATGCGGTTACTCAATTGGAGCGGCATCACTGAAGCCCATCTCAATTCTGATAAGCCGGATTTCATGGACCCCCACTAACCGCAAAAATGATCCTCAAATACCCAATTTTTTGCGACAAGTTGCTTGACTTTTATCGAAAACTGTCAAAGGCTGAAAAGTTCGGAATGCGTACCCGAACGAACAAAGTTGATCCAGTTTGCATCCACTTGGTAGATCAGCAGGAAGTCGCCCCGAATATGGCATTCCCGGTGATCTGCCCACTCCCCTTTTAAGCTGTGATCTAACCATTCAGGCGCAAGGGGAGCGTCATTGGCAATCAGCAACAACATGGCCTCCTTGAGTCGCACCATATCAAAACGTCCGGAGTGGGACAAGCGTTGCCAATCTTTCAGAAAAGCCTTGGTGTAATCGGCGGCGCGCGGCAGCACTGCCCGTTTACTGGCTGCTGTTTTTTTCAAGATCAGCAAACAGTTCGTTAGCACTGGCAAAGCGCGCGCGGCGTGTGGCCATCATGGCGCGGGACTCTTCCATGGCGGCAAGTGTCTGCGCGTTGGGCACTTTGAGTTCAAGTGGAAATGCCTGGTCAATCACGACACGGCGAAGAAACAAGCGCACTGCGTCTGATACCGACAGCCCCATGGCCGTTAAAGCCTGGGTGGCTTGCTCTTTAATGTCGTCTTCCACTCGAATGTGGAGCATGGAAGTTTGTACGGTCATGTCGGTGTATCCTGAGTTAAGACATTATTATGTATCTCATTTGAGATTAAAACGCGACGCATTGCCGAAATAACCTTGCAGATTCGAATGACGGCTATTGGATGGGCACATTCAGTTGGGGGGGCTGACTCCAACGGGCACGTTGCCGAATGCGACGAACGGTGTCTGACTGGAGTTGAACTGGATAACCGGAAAGCTGACTGTCGTGGTCGGCAGCAATGGGTCTAAAGCGGTCAGCGGTTTCATTGCATTGCCTGGGCGTGACAATGTTTCTCAAGCAGGCCTTTAGACCCTTTCATACTTTGGCAAGAAGTTATTACTTGGGAAGCAGTTTAAAGATTTCACGCGCTGCCGCCACGGTCTCGGCAATGTCGGCATCGGTGTGCGCGTTGCTGACAAACCCAGCCTCGTAGAGTGCCGGCGCAATGTAAACACCACGGTCGAGCAGGCCGTGGAACAACTGGTTGAATTTAGCGCCGTCTGATTTCATGACCTGGTTGTAGGTGCTGGGCAGGGTGTCGAGCAAATAAAAGCCCATCATGCCGCCTTCAGAATCGCCGCAAAACGGCACGCCTTCGGTCTTTGCGGCTTCGCTCAGGCCACTGATCAGGGCGCGGGTCTTGCGGCTCAGTTCATCGTAAAAACCGGGCTTACTGATTTCTTTCAGGGTGGCCAGACCGCAGGCTGTGGCCACCGGGTTGCCGCTCAGCGTGCCGGCCTGATAGACCTTGCCCAGCGGTGCCAGTTGTTCCATCACTGCGCGCTTGGCACCAAAGGCGGCCAGCGGCATGCCGCCGCCGATGACCTTGCCCATCACCGTCATGTCGGGCTCGAAACCGGGGATTTCCTTGGCATAAACGCTTTGCGCGCCACCCAGCGCCACCCTGAAGCCGGTCATCACCTCGTCAAGCACCAGCAGCGCGCCGTATTGCGTGCACAACTCGCGGCAGCGCTTCATAAAGGGCACGCTGGCGCGCACAAAGTTCATGTTGCCGCAGATCGGCTCCATCATCAGGCAGGCGATTTCATTGCCCTGCTCGGCAAAAACGACTTCTAGCTGCTCAATGTTGTTGTACTCCAGCACCAGCGTGTGCTGCACCACCTCGGGCGGCACGCCGGCGCTGGTCGCGTTGCCAAAGGTGGCCAGGCCCGAGCCGGCTTTCACCAGCAGCGCGTCAGCGTGGCCGTGGTAGCAGCCCTCGAACTTGATGAACTTGCTGCGCCCGGTGGCGCCGCGCGCCAGGCGGATGGTGCTCATGCCGGCTTCGGTGCCGGAGCTCACCAGTCGCACCATGTCCATGCTCGGCATCAGCTTCAAAATGGCCTCCGCCAGTTCGATTTCGCGCTCGGTCGGGGCACCAAACGAGAAGCCTTCGAGCAGCGCTTTTTGCACGGCTTCAACCACGGCAGGATGGCCGTGGCCCAGAATCATCGGCCCCCAGGAGCCAATGTAGTCGGTGTAGCGCTGGCCGTTGGCGTCCCAAATGTAGGCGCCTTGCGCGCGGGTGATGAAACGTGGTGTGCCGCCCACGGCGCGAAAAGCGCGCACCGGAGAATTAACGCCGCCCGGGATCACTTTGGAGGCGCGGGCAAACAGGGTGGCATTGAGGTCGGTGGAACTTGTCATGGTGTTATTCAGGCAAAATTGGGGGATGGGTACCGAGGTTGATTGCTGAAATCAGCCTGAGGTGTATGTGACTGGATATTCTATTGGAAGGCCTTGGACGCTGTGACGCAATCAACAACCTGGATGTGCCTGATTTGTGGCTGGATTTACGACGAACAAGTGGGTGACCCAGAACATGATGTGCCTGCAGGCACCGCCTGGCGCGATGTGCCGCTCAACTGGACCTGCCCCGAATGTGGCGCGCGCAAGGAAGATTTCGAGATGGTTCAAATTTGAGGTGGCTGTGGGTTGGACTTCTTGACCACCGCATACCGCTGCAAAGTTTTGGCTCGCGCCTCGTCGTGCGCCACGCTGGGGTGAGGGTAGTTCTTACCCAGCGTCACATTGGCCATTTGTAATTCAAGCGGTTTGGCCAGCCAGGGCGCGTGGATGGCCTTGTCTGACAGCTTGGCCAGTTGCGGTAGGTAGCGGCGGATGAACTTGCCTTGCGGGTCGAACTTTTCGCTCTGGCTGACCGGGTTGAAGATGCGAAAGTAGGGCTGCGCATCACAACCGCTGGACGCTACCCATTGCCAGCCGCCGTTGTTGGCCGACAGGTCGAAGTCATTGAGCTTTTCGGCAAAGTAGCGCTCGCCCCAGCGCCAGTCAATCCCGAGGTCTTTCACCAGAAAGCTCCCTGCCACCATGCGCAGGCGGTTGTGCATGTAGCCGGTCTGGTTGATCTGCGCCATGGCGGCATCGACCAGCGGGTAGCCGGTGTGCCCTTCGCACCAGGCTACAAACAGTTCGTCGGCGTGCGGGCCGCTTTCCCATGAAATAGCGTCGTATTCGGGCTTGAAGGCTTGCCGCGCCACATGCGGAAAATTGGCCAGAATGGCAAAGTAAAAATCGCGCCACACCAGTTCACTGAGCCACACCGCCGCGCCCGCGCTACCTGCGGCTTGACGCTGTAGGGCGATGCGCACCAGCTGGCGTATCGACACCGTGCCAAAGCGCAGGTGCACGCCCAGGTAGCTTGGCCCCTTGACCGCTGGGAAATCGCGCGTGGCGTGGTAGTCGTCCATGCGCTCGAAGAAACTTTCAAACAAGGCCTGCCCACCGCGCTCACCGGTGGGAATTTTCAGGCTGGCCAGGTTGGTGGGCTCGAAACCGATGTCGCCCAGGCTGGGAACGGGGCGCAGGAATTCCAGCGGACGTTCACGCAATTTTGAAGCCAGCGGTGCGCTGTCATGCTGCGCCAGGTCTTCGGGCGCGACGCGTTTGAGCCAGTTGTTTTTGTAGGGGGTGAAAACACCATAAGGCGTGCCGGACTGGGTCAGGATGTCGCGGCCTTCAAAAATCACCTGGTCCTTGCAGGTAAAAAACGCGCAACCGGCTTGTGCCAGCGCCTCGCGCACCGCTTCGTCGCGCGCCAGCGCTTGCGGCTCGTAGTCACGCGCGGCAAACACCGCTTGCGCCTGGAGCTCGGCCGCCAGCTTCGGGATGTCTTCACTGGCCAACGCATGGCGCACGATCAGGCCGGCGCCAGGCTTGCCGCTAAGTTGGCGCAAGGCTGCGTCGATTTCCACCAAAGATTCACGGATAAATTCCACGCGCCGGTCGGCCCGTGGCAGCAGGCCCAGAATGGCCTGGTCAAAGACAAAAACGCAGTGCACCTTACGGCATTGGCTCAGCGCCAAATGCAGCGCGGTGTTGTCTGCCACGCGCAAATCGCGCCGAAACCACATCAGACCAGTTTCAAAATTTGGGGTCATGTTCATCGCTAAAATTGTTGCATGTCATCCGATTCTGCCCCCATCAACCTGACGAATCATTTTCTGATCGCCATGCCCGGTCTGCAGGACCCGCTGTTCGGTCAAAGTGTCGTGTACCTGTGCGAACACAGCCCGCATGGTGCCCTGGGGCTGGTCATCAACAAACCTTGCGAGATCAACCTCAAGGGTTTGTTCGACAAGGTGGACCTGCCCTTGACGCGCCCCGACCTGCAGGCGGCGCTCGTGTTCTACGGCGGCCCGGTGCAGACCGAGCGCGGCTTTGTGCTGCATGAGGCTACCTTTGCCGACGACGACCAGCCCGAGCAACCGGTTTATACCAGCACCATGGTCATCCCGGGTGGCCTGGAGATGACCACCTCGCGCGACGTGCTGGAGGCCATTTCCACCGGCAGCGGGCCGCGCAAGTTGCTGATTTCCCTGGGTTACGCCGCCTGGGGTGAGGGCCAGCTGGAGTCCGAGCTGGGCGAGAACAGCTGGCTCACGGTGGCGGCCGATGCCCGGTTGATCTTCGAGACGCCGGTGGCCGAGCGCTACACCCAGGCGCTCAAGCTGCTCGGGCTGGAGCCCTGGATGCTGGCACCTGATGCCGGGCACGCATGAGCCCTTTGGTCGACAGTTCAAGCGTTAACGCACAGCCTGTGGTGCCGCCCAATTTGCAAACTTTCATGGCGCTCGATTTCGGCCTCAAGCGCACTGGCTTTGCCGTGGGCAACCGCATTTTGCGCACCGCCCAGCCGCAAGGCACCATCGCCGCCGAAGGCAAGGCGCGCTTCGAAAAAGTGGCGCAGCAGCTCAAGACCTGGCAGCCCGATGCGCTGGTGGTCGGCGTACCGTTTCACCCTGATGGCGCCGCCCACGAAAACACCGTGCGGGCGCGCAAATTTGCCCGCCAACTCAATGGCCGCTTCAACCTGCCGGTGTTCGAGGTGGACGAGCGCTACACCACCACCGAGGCCCACTCGATGGGCGCACGCGACGCCGATGCGGTAGCGGCATGCATTATTCTGGACCAGTTTTTTAGGAGTCTTCCATGAGCACAATGGCACTCGATGCCGAGGCACTGTATGCCGATCTGGCGCACCAACTGCGCCCGCTGCTGCAGCCCGACACGCAACTGCTGGGCATTGCCTCGGGCGGTGTCTGGCTGGCCGAACGTCTACAGCACGACCTGGGCCTGGCGCAGCCTTTTGGCGTGATCTCGTCGGCCATGCACCGCGACGACTACGCCCGCCGTGGCATGACCAGCAGTGCGCAGACGCAAATCCCGTTTGACGTCAACGGCGCCCATGTGCTGCTGCTCGACGATGTGCTGTTTACCGGACGCACGGTACGTGCCGTTCTCAATGAGCTGTTTGATTTTGGCCGCCCGGCCAGCGTCAAACTGGCGGTGCTGGTGGACCGCGGCGGCCGCGAGTTGCCAATCAAGGCGGACCTGTGCAGCACGCGCGTCACGCTGCCGGCCAGCCAATCGCTCGCGCTAGTGCGTGAAGAGAGCGGTCGCTTTAGTTTTAACGTGAAAGAAATTTAGTCATATGCTCTACCAGCGTAACCCGCAGCTCAATAAAAACGGCGAGCTGATCCATTTGCTCTCAACCGAGGGCCTGCCCAAAAGCATTCTGACCCAGGTGCTCGACACCGCCTCCAACTTTGTCTCGGTGGGCAACCGCGAGGTCAAAAAAGTGCCCCTGCTGCGCGGCAAAAGCGTGTTTAACCTGTTCTTCGAGAACTCCACGCGCACCCGCACCACCTTCGAGATTGCCGCCAAGCGTCTCAGTGCCGACGTCATCAACCTCGACATTGCCAAGTCGTCGGCCGCCAAGGGCGAGTCGCTGCTCGACACCATTGCCAACCTGAGCGCCATGGCCGCCGACCTGTTTGTGGTGCGCCACAGCGAGTCCGGCGCGCCCTACCTGATCGCCCAGCATGTGGCGCCGCATGTGCATGTGGTCAATGCCGGCGACGGCCGCCACGCCCACCCGACGCAGGCCTTGCTCGACATGTACACCATTCGCCACTACAAGGGCGACTTTGCCAACCTGACGGTGGCCATCGTGGGCGACGTGCTGCACTCGCGCGTGGCGCGTTCCGACATTCATGCGCTCACTACGCTGGGCTGTGCCGAGGTGCGCGTGGTCGGCCCCAAAACCTTGGTGCCGTCCGACATGGCGCCCATGGGCGTGCGCGTTTGTCACACGCTCGAAGAAGGCATCAGGGGCGCTGACGTGGTCATCATGCTGCGCCTGCAAAACGAGCGCATGAGCGGCGCCTTGCTGCCGTCGAGCCAGGAATTTTTCAAGAGCTTCGGCCTGACGCCTGCCAAGCTGCAACTGGCCAAGCCCGACGCCATCGTGATGCACCCGGGCCCCATCAACCGCGGCGTCGAGATCGACTCGGCGGTGGTCGATGGCCGCCAGAGCGTGATCCTGCCGCAGGTGACTTTTGGCATCGCCGTGCGCATGGCGGTGATGAGCATCGTGGCCGGGAATGAAGCCTGAATTGAATTGAAGCCTGAACCTTTTTGAGAGTCGCAGATGAACAAGCAAAATAGTGTGTTGATTCAAGGTGGCCGGGTCATCGACCCCGCCAGTGGGCTGGATGCGCAAGCTGACGTCGCCCTGGCCAATGGCACCGTCCTGGCGCTTCAAAAAATTCCCGCAGATTTCCATCCGGATGTCACGATCCATGCCGCTGGCTGCCTGGTTTTGCCGGGCTTGGTGGACCTTGCGGTGCGGCTGCGCGAGCCGGGTAATGAACATGCCCGCATGTTGGCGTCTGAAATGGCGGCAGCTATGGTCGGTGGCGTCACCAGCCTGGTGTGCCAGCCCGACACCGACCCGGTGCTCGACGAGCCTGGCCTGGTCGAGATGCTGCGCTTTCGCGCTGAAAAGCTGGAGCAGGCGCGCGTTTATCCGCTGGGCGCGCTCACGCGCAACCTCAAGGGTGAAGCGCTGACCGAAATGGTGATGTTGACCGACGCCGGTTGTGTCGCCTTCAGCCAAGCCGAGATGATGCTGGGCAACACCCAAGTGTTGCAGCGCGCTTTCCAGTACGCCACGACCTTTGGCTTCGCGGTGTGGCTGCGCCCGCAAGATGACCACCTGGGCCAAGGTGTGGCGGCCAGTGGCCCGCTGGCCACGCGCATGGGTCTCTCGGGCGTGCCGGTGATGGCCGAGACCATTGCCCTGCACACCATTTTTGAGCTGATGCGCGCCACTGGGGCCCGCGTGCACTTGTGCCGCATCAGCAGCGCAGCTGGCGTGGCGCTGGTGCGCCAGGCCAAGGCAGACGGACTGAAAGTGACATGCGACGTCAGCATCAACTCGCTGCACCTGACCGACACCGACATTGGCTACTTTGACAGCCGTGCCCGCTTGAACCCGCCCCTGCGCCAGCAGCGCGACCGCGACGCGCTGCGTGCCGGCCTGGCCGACGGCAGCATCGACGCGCTGGTGTCAGACCACACGCCGGTGGATGAAAACGCCAAAACCCTGCCGTTTGCCGAGAGCGAGCCCGGCGCCACAGGGCTGGAACTGCTGTTGAGCCTGGCCTTCAAGTGGCACCAAGACAGTGGCGTGCCCCTGCTGCGGGCGCTGCAAGTGGTGACCGACGGCCCGGCCCAAGTGCTGGGCGCGGCACTCGGCCCCCGGCTTGGCCGCACAGGGCGCTTGCAGGCGGGTGGTCTGGCTGACGTCTGTGTGTTCGATCCGCAGGCCACCTGGACGGTGCAGGCCGACACCCTGGTCAGCCAGGGAAAAAACACGCCGTTCTCAGGCTATGAGTTGCCCGGGCGCGTGCGCTGCACGCTGGTGGGCGGGCGCGTGGCGTATCAGGCTGGGGTTTGATTTGCACAGTTGGTTACATCTTTTGCCCCGATCAGATATTTGCGCCAATGAGGTATTGAAGGGCTTGCTCAATGCCATCGATTGTTCGTTGAATTCTTGTCTGGGCAATCGGAAAGCTTCCATACCTCCCCGCGTTTAGAGAGTCTGTTGGTGCCATTACAGATTTTGACAAAGGCTGCCGCTTTGAAGCATGGGACTCACTCTTTGTTGGAAAGATTTGAGGCCGAACGGAGCCGGTCTAATTTGCTCGCCAGCGAGGCGGCTGACAGTTCACCCAGATGGATATCAACCAACTGCCCGCTGGCGCTGTAGAAAAGGGTGGTTGGCAACGACCCGGAGCCAACCTCGCGGCCAATGGCGTTGCCGGGGTCGACCACCACGTTGGCAAGTTCAAGTTTGGCACCGACGCCGTTGATAAAGCGCTGGGCCGTCGTCAGGTGCTCTCCCTGGTTGACAAAGACAAATTGCATGCCGGTTTCCTGTTTTTGCGCGGCGGCGAGCACCGGCATCTCACGCCGACAAGGAGGGCACCATGTGGCCCACAAATTGACCACCGTGGGCTTGCCCTGAGCCAATGCAGCAAGCGTGGTTGGCTCACCCGCAAGCGTTGTCAATGGGGCTTGGGGCATGGCAGTGTTCTCCATCAGGCGTATCGCGGCAAACAGCCCTGCCCAGGCGACCGCCCCGGCCGCCAGACCAAAAGCCAGCGGTCTGCGCAACGCCGGGCGGCGCCAGGCGCGCCAGAACGCCAGCAACAGGGCTGCAATCAACCCGGCCCACGGCGTAAACCCACCGTCACGGATATCGAGCATCGACCAGGGCGCGCTGCGGTAAGTGTCAAACCAGATGGCAACAAAGGCAATGCGCGCCACCAGCACAGCGGCAATCAGCATATCGATCAGGATGTTGGCTACGCCGGTGCGCTGACCAGCGCCGAACAGGCGGCCGACACCCGCCGCCACCAGCAAAGCCACCAGGATGAGAAAAAAGGTGATCGGCAAGGATAGGGGGCCGATAGGCAATGTATGCATGTTTACCTTTCTGTTTTTGCACGCGCGGGTCGCCAAAAAGCTCGCCTTTGATCACATTGAATCAAGGGTGGCTCAGCCGCGGTTGAAGGTCACCACATGATCGACCTGGGCGCGAATGCCGATCCATTCGCCCAGCGCATGGTCATGGTGGCTGGGCACCAGCGCCATCACCGTCTCACCGCTGGCCAGGCGCAGCGTGTACAAAAACGCAGCGCCGCGAAACGCCTTGCGCATGATTTGCGCCTTGACCGGCGCATGGTCGTCGTGCACGATGTCGTCGGCGCGCAGCAACACGTCGCAAGCGCCACCCGGGTAAGCGCTGGGCAGCGGGCATTCGCTCATGTCGGCGAGATCGCCCAGCGGGGTTTGCACCACCACCTCACCCGCCACGTTGCGGATCACCGATGGGGTGAATACGCCATGGCCAATGAACTCGGCGACAAAGCGCGAGGCTGGGCGGTGGTAGAGCGTGTAGGCGTTGTCCCACTGGTGCAGCTCGCCCTGGTCCATGACGCCGATGATGTCGCCCACGGCAAAGGCTTCGAGCTGGTCATGGGTGACAAACAGCGCGGTGGCGTTGGCGGCTTTAAGGATGCCGCGCACCTCGTAGGCCAGGCGTTCGCGCAAGTCCACATCGAGGTTCGAGAAAGGCTCGTCAAGCAGCAGCAGCCGTGGCTTTGGGGCCAACGCCCGTGCCAGCGCCACGCGCTGCTGCTGGCCGCCTGAGAGTTCATGGGGAAAGCGCTCCTCCTGCCCTTGCAGCCCGACCAGCGCCAGCACCTCGGCCACCCGCGCCTGGCGCTCGGCGCGCGGCAAATGGTCGATGCCGAAGGCCACGTTGCGACCAATGCTTAGATGCGGGAACAGCGCGTAGTCCTGAAACACCATGCCCACCTGGCGCGACTCCGGCGGCAGCGACACACCGGCCTGGCTGACCACCTCGCCACCCAGGCGGATGACGCCGGCGCTGGCGCGCTCGAGCCCGGCCACGGCGCGCAACAGCGTGGTCTTGCCGCAGCCCGACGGCCCGATCAGCACGCCAATGTCGCCGGCGTGCAGGCCAAAGGACACACCGTGCACGGCAGGGCTGGTTTGGCCTTCGTAGGTGACGCTGAGTTGGGAGATTTCTAAGTACATGGAAAATATTCTAAATGATTACAATTCTCATTTAGATTTTTGACTCTGCTACCCATCCATGCGTTTGCTCAGACTGCGTCAGTTGTTGTTTTTGGTGTTGACCGCGGTCTTCATGCTGCCGGTGCTGGCGGTGATGGCCTCCTGGCTGTCGCTGGGCGAGGCCGATGGCGCGGCATGGCAAATTTTGCGCGAGATGTCGCAAACCGTGCTGCCCGATTACCTCGGCACCACGCTGCTGTTGAGCGTGCTGGTGGGGCTTGGCGTGGTGGCGGTGGGGCTGTCGTGCGCCGCAGCGGTCACGCTGTTTGACTTTGCCGGGCGCCGTTTCTTTGAGTGGGCGCTGCTGCTGCCGCTGGCCATGCCAGCCTATGTGGTGGCTTATGCCTACACCGACTTTTTGCAGTTCAGCGGCCCGTTTCAAACCACGCTGCGCGAGTTCACGGGCTGGGAGGGCAGGGTGTTCCCGGAGGTGCGCAACCTGGGCGGCGCCGCCTGGGTGTTCATCTTTTCGCTCTACCCCTATGTGTATCTGCTGGCGCGTACCGCCCTGAGCGAGCGCGCCGCGCATTTGATGGAGGCGGCCCGCCTGCTCGGCGCGCCGATGCGCCGGCGCATGTTTGAGATTGCCCTGCCCTTGGCGCGCCCGGCGGTGGCTGCTGGCACCGCGCTGGCGCTGATGGAAACGCTGGCCGACTTTGGCGTATCGAGCTACTTCGGCATCCAGACCTTTACCGCCGGCATCTACAAGGCCTGGTTGTCGATGGACAACCGCCTGGCCGCCGCCCAATTGGCCACCGTGTTGCTGGCGCTGGTGGCGCTGCTGCTCTGGTTGGAGCGCCGCTCAAGGCAAAAACTGCGCTTTGCCGCCAGCCGTGGCGCCCGCGCCGGTTCCATGGAGGCGCGGCCCTTGCGCTTGTCGGACCAGCGGCAGTGGGGCGTCTGGCTGCTGTGTGGCGTGCCGGTGCTAGCCGGGTTTGTGCTGCCGGTGCTGTTCATGCTGCGCCCGCTCGTGGCCGACTGGTCGGTGTTGTCCTGGGGCTCATTTTTGGGCTGGACCTGGAACAGCGTGCGCCTGGGCGCCATCAGTTCGGTGCTGGCGGTGGCGCTGGCTTTGGCGCTGGCTTTCAGCGTGCGCCGTCGCCCCGATGCCACCACCCGCTGGGCGGTGCAACTGGCGGGCCTGGGCTACGCCGTGCCGGGTGCCGTGATCGTGGTCGGCCTGCTGCTGCCGGTGGGATGGCTGCAAGCCCGGTGGCCCGAGAGCGGCGCGGGTTACCTCATGACCGGCACGATGCTGGGTTTGGTGTGGGCCTACCTGGTGCGCTTTTGTGCGGTGGCGCTGCAGTCGGTGCAAAGCGGTTATGCGCGCATTCCGGCCAGCTTTGACGACTCGGCACGCATGCTCGGCAGTGGTGAATGGGGGCTGTTAAAGCGGGTGCACTGGCCGCTGCTGCGGCGCTCCACCGCGGTGGCTTTGTTGCTGGTGTTTGTCGATGTCATGAAAGAATTGCCAGCCACGCTGGTGCTGCGGCCCTTCAACAGCGACACGCTGGCGGTGGTGGCCTACCAGTTGGCGCGCGACGAGCGGCTGGGCGAGGCGGCGCTGCCGTCACTGGCGCTGGTGCTGGTGGGCTTGGTTCCGGTGATCATGCTCAGCCGCACGCTCAGGTCAGACACGCGCTGAACGTAAAATGAAGTTTTGCTAATGAATCAGAGCAACCCGTCCAAAGCAGCGGATTGACAAGGAGACACCAACATGCCGTATCAGACGTTTACCGCAGACAAGCCAAGAACGGCCAAGACCGACGAAACCTTCGAGTCGGCGGCTGATCTGTTTCGTGTGATGTCGGCGCCTGTGCGGCTCAAGATCATCAATTGCCTGTGCGATGGCGAAAAAAATGTGAGCTACCTGCTGACCCAGGTCAACACCACCCAGCCCAACATGTCGCAGCATCTCAACACCTTGTATCAGGCGGGTATTCTGGGCAAGCGCCGTGAAGGCGTGCAAATTTTTTACCGGGTCATCGACCAGCGCATTGTCTCTATCTGCGAAGCGGTGTGCCACGAAATCAACCGCAAGACAACAAGCCCTCTGGGTGAAGATTCAGTCGCTACATAACCCATATGGGCTACCCGGTGCCACCCTTCGCGGTGATAAACGCTGGCAACCGGGTCAACAAAAATCAACAGGTCGCAGCGCAGTGTTGCCTTCACGGGGCAGGTGTTCGGAATTCATCTTGGCTGCAAGCCATCAACTTACGGAGACGTCTCGTGGAATTTAACAAAGAATTTGACGCGTCCGGCCTGTCCTGCCCGCTGCCCATCGTCCGCACCAAAAAAGCATTGGCAGACATGACGTCAGGGCAAGTGCTGAAGGTGATCGCCACCGATCCTGGTTCAGTCTGCGACATGGCCGCCTTTGCCGAGCAAACTGGCAACGGCCTGCTGGAGCATGGCAGTGAACGCAGCAAGTTTGTGTTTTTCCTCAAAAAAGCCTGATACTGCCGGATCTCCCAACCTTATTCAGAGCGCACACATGGCAGCTAAAAAAATGGCCCTGATCGCCACCAAGGGCACCTTGGATATGGCTTATCCCCCGTTCATTCTGGCCTCCACCGCTGCTGCGCTGGGCTGGGACGTGCAGATATTTTTCACCTTTTACGGCCTGCAGTTGCTGCGCAAAAGTCTCGATGACATCAAAATCAGCCCGCTGGCCAACCCGGCCATGCCGATGCCGGTGCCCATGCCCGTGATGGTGCAAATGCTGCCCGGCATGGAGTCCATGGCAACGATGATGATGAAGAACAAGATGAAGTCCAAGGGCGTGGCCTCGTTGCAGGAGTTGCGCGACATCTGTCTAGAGTCCGATGTCAAGTTTGTCGCCTGCCAGATGACAGTTGACTTGTTCGAGTTCGAAACCAGCGAATTTATCAAGGAAGTGGAATACGGCGGCGCCGCCACCTTCATGGAGTTCGCTGGTGAATCCGACGTTTGTCTGTACATCTGAGTCATGCTGAGGGAACTGCTTTTGGGCGCCGCCCTGGCGTGCGCGGCCCAGTTCAGTCTGGCCCTGTCGCGGCGGGATTCGTGTTGGCCTCAGCAGCGACGGCAGCGTCTCGTGCATGAGCCGAGATGGTTCATCAGGAATTTTCAAAGTGAGGCGACCAGGTTAGCGGGTTCACCGGCACTAGCCCATAGCCCCTCAAACCAAGGCCTTCGCTTGCGTCCCACTGCCAGATGAAACGTCTGCTTTTCTGATTTCTCGAGTTTGCTATCCCAAAACGTCCCCACTGCCAACACCTTGTGGTGCGTCACCGCGTGGCGAAACACACGCAACAGCTTATAGGCCAGCATCGTCACCCCCAGCGCAGCCTTTGTCGCCCAGCCCACGATGGTTTGCTGCAGCGGCTGTGTCAAGCGAGCACTGATGATGTGGGTGATCTTCTTGTCCACCAGAAAGTCAACAACGACCTTGTTGCAGAAGCCGCTATCTGCACGAAACAGACCGACTTTGGTGGCTCCCAGGTTATTCAGTGCGGCCTGCAGCAAGCCTGCAGCAAGCCAGCGGAGAAGTCCATGCCTTCGAGCATGCGTTTGAGTAAGGCCAGTGCGCCCCAGGCGGTGACTTCATGTGAGCTGAACTTCAGATCGAACGGGTCATAGGGCTTCATGTTGATGACCAACTACGAGCAAATCAGTCAAAAATGTGAGCAGCCAATGTGCCGCTGAAGCTGCCTGGAATTCCTAATGGACATTCTCGCTTGATCGCAATGTGCTGGCCTCTTGTGCGCACCTGCGCACGGGCGTTGGCTCAAACTGGGCCAATGCCTTTGTCAACTTTGTACGGCGCAAAACCATGGAAAATCAAATGCAAATCCCCGGCGCAGCGCGCACCTTGCTGTTCAAGAGCCAGCCAGTGGCGTGGCCGAGTTGGCCTTGCGTGTTGCGGCCAAAAAAGATGCCGATGGCGAATTGCAATTTGGCATGGGTTTTGACGACCCTAATGACTAAGATATGAAGCTCGATCTGGAAGGCGTGGCAGTGCTCATTGGCGGAGAATCGCAGGAACTGCTGTTCGACACCGTGCCTGACTTTGTCGAACTCAACCCGGGTGAATTCACCTTCGTCTTCATCCCCACCAGCCATCCCTCCCGCGCCAGCGGCGGTTGTGGCAGCAAAGGAGTAAGCCATTGAAAGCCGATGTGAAAAACTTCAAACCTGATGCTGGTCGTGTTTACCTGGTCGGTGCCGGCCCGGGTGACCCCGAGCTGCTCACGCTGCGTGCCGCGCGCCTGCTCAAGCAAGCCGACGTGATCGTCTATGACAACCTGGTGTCTGAGGGCGTGCTGGCTTTTGTGCCACCCACCGCCGAGCGCATTTATGCCGGCAAGCGGCGCAACGAGCACACCCTGCGCCAGGAGCAGATCAACAGCTTGCTGGTCAAGTTGGCCAGCCAGGGCAAACAGGTGGTGCGCCTCAAGGGCGGTGACCCGTTCATTTTTGGCCGTGGCGGCGAAGAATTGCAAACGCTGGCAGCGTCTGGCGTGGCATTCGAGGTGGTGCCTGGCGTGACTGCCGCCTCCGGCGTGTCGAGTTATGCGGGTATTCCGCTCACGCACCGCGACCACGCGCAATGCTGCCTGTTTGTCACCGGCCACCTCAAAAATGGCACGGCCGACCTCGACTGGCCCAGCCTGGTGCGCCTGAATCAGACCGTGGTGATTTACATGGGCCTGCTCGGCCTGCCGGAAATTTGCCGCGAGATGGTGGCGCACGGCGCGTCCCCCGAGCTGCCCATTGCCGTGGTGCAAGACGGCAGCCTGCCGACCCAAAAAGTGGTCACCGGCACGCTGGTCAACATGGCCGAGCGGGTGGCGCAAGCCGGCCTCAAATCACCGTGCCTGACGATCATCGGCGAGGTGGTCAAGCTGCATCAGGAACTGGCCTGGTTTGAGTCTGCGCCAAGTACGGTAGCGGCTTGACTGACTGTTCCGGCTTGTCAGGGTTTAGTGAAGCGGTGAGCTCGTCAGCGCTTTGCGCGCAGATTGTCTATTGCACCTTGCATCCAGGTCTTCGCGGTGTTCAGTGTGTGGCTTTCTTCCAGAAGGCCGCGCAGCGCGCTCAGTTGCTGTTCGAACAGACCCTCTTTACCCAAATCTGCGGGTGTCTCGCCGGGGCCAAGGGGCAGGATGTTTTCGAGATAGGTTCCACCAAGCAGGCGCCTGAGGATGCCCTCACCCAAGAACGGTTCGTCGTTGTTCAAGGTCCGCGTGGCATTTAGCAGGCGGCGAACATCGTACTGTCCGGGGTAAATGTCGGGCACCTGCTTCTTGATGGCCAGCAGGCTGTAGACGCCAATGCGGGCCGTGCGCACCGAGCTCTCCAGGGTGAATACCACGTCGTTATGGGTTTCTACAAACTGACCGAGACAGGCCACATTGGTGCAGCCCTGCGGCACCACCCAGGGGCGGTCTCCCTTGGCGCGTGGCATGAATTGGGCGGTGATGTAGGGCATCAGCGCCAGGCGCACTTTGGTGTTTGCGATCACCTCGTCAACCTTGTCGATCAGGCCAAGGTGATAACACAGTTCGGTCAAAATTTCCTTGCCGGTGCATTGCGGCATGGGTTTTTTGACATAGTCGCCGGGGGTGTCCATCAGCAGCGCAAAGACCCAGGGCACGAGGACATCGGTGGGTTGATCCGGGAAGTGGGGTTGGCGGTTGAGGGTGAAGCTCATCAACCAGGCTGAGTCAGTGAAGGTGATGATGCCGCCAGTGGCCGTTTTGCCAGAGTAGGGATCATTCACGCAGAGCGCCTTCAACTTTTCTGTCAGCGCGGAGGGCGTGCAGGTCAGCGTTGCCGACTCCCATGTTGAGGCAGGTACGTTGCCGCAGAATTTCTTGGGCCGGCCAAAAGCGGGGGACTTGTTAGTGAGCTGCTGCCACAACTGCCAGCTTGCGCCCACCCGGGCGTCGGGTGCGTTGACACGCAATTCAGGCACTGTATCGGCGTCACCGTAGGCGGTGTCTTCGACGATGGAGCCGAGGGTGACAAAGACCAAATCACGCGCTTGGATATTGATCCGCTGGTTGCCATCAGGGGTGTGGCACTCGATTGCCGTGACGGTTTTTGCATCTCCACTGAGGTCCATCGCCAGATCAAATACGGTCGTCTGGTATTGAATTTTGACGCCCTGGTGTTGCAGCCAAGCCATCAAGGGGCGTATGAAACTGTCGTACTGGTTGTATTTGGGGAAAACCAGCGACGTCATGTCGTTCAACCCGTCCATCAGGTGCAGAAAACGGTGCATGTACAGCTTCATTTCCAGCACAGAATGCCAGTTCTGGAAGGCAAACATGGTGCGCCAGAACGTGTAAAAGTTGCTCTTCAGAAAGCCTTCACTGAACCACTGCTCAACCGTCACGTCATCAAGGTCTTCCTTGCGCGCCAAAAAAAGTCGCAGCAACTCCAATTGCTGCAGCCGGCTCAGCCCCATGGTCGACGAATCCTTGATATGCCCCTGCTTTTCAAGCAGCCGCGCTTTTGACCAGTTCTTGTCAGCGTCATTGACGACGCGAAATTCATCCAGCACCGTGAAGGGTGCGGGCAGTTCCAGCGCCGGTATTTCCGAGAAAACATCCCAGAAGTTCTGGTACGTCATCTCCATTTCGCGGCCACCGCGAACGAGATAACCCTTCTCGGCATTGCCCGCCCCGTCAAGCGCGCCGCCCTCAATCGTCTGGGATTCAAGAATCGTGATGTTGGCGCCCGGCATATGACCGTCGCGGATCAGAAAGAAGGCGGCGGACAGACCACCAATGCCGCTGCCAATGATGTAGGCATGGCGCTTGGCAATGCCTTCAGTGGCGAGCGGGCGATGGTTCGTATAGCTGCCGTGCAGGTCAGCGGGCGGCAGTGCGGTGTCCAGGCCGTTGTGCAAATGCCGGGTCGATGCGTCCGGGCTCACATCCATGGTTTGTTGGGCCATGGCGTCAATGTGGGTCTTGAGTCGCGAGCTGTCTTTAACGGGCGTGGTGTGGCTAGTCATGGTGTGTCCTTTTTGGGCGTGCGTTTGGAGGCTTGGGCCGGGCTTGCCCGGCCCTTGGCGGGTCACTTACTTTTTCAGATAGCTGTAAAAGCCCTCGCCGGTTGACCTGCCGAGCTTGCCCTTGTCGATGTAGCGCTCCTTGAGCAGTTTCGCAAATGCCTGCCGCTTTGGGGCTGGGTTCGCTAAGGAAATGTTGTAGGCGGTCGTGAGTCCGACGATGTCATATATCTGGAATGGCCCCAAGGGCGCCCCGGTGGCGATGCGCCAGGTTTTGTCCACCATGTCAGGCTCGGCGATGTCGTCCACAAGAAGGTCACCCGCGGCGCCCAGGAACGGCACGAGCAGCGCGTTGAGCAGGTAGCCCGCATGCTCCTTCTTGAGCTCAATCGGCACCATGCCCGTTGCCGTCGCGAACTCGACGATGGCCTGGGTCACAGCCGGCGCGGTGTCCGTCGTTCCCATGATTTCTGCCGTGTTGTGTGACCAGACACGGTTGGCGTAGTGCAGCGCAATGAACCGGTCAGGGCGACCGGTGGCGTCTTTCATTGCACTTGGCAATAGGGTTGACGAATTGGTTGCGAAGATCGTCTTGGGCGGCGCGAGCTTGGCCAATCGGGTGTAAACGTCGCGTTTGATTTCAAGCTTCTCTGGTACGACCTCGATCACAAGGTCGGCATCCTTGACGGCATCGGCGAGTTCGAACGAGTAGCTGATGTTGGCGAGCGCCGCTGCCGAGCCGCCATTGGCCGCACCGACCACATGCTCGTCGATGTAGGTCTGTGCCAGACTGGCAAAGCGCGTCTTCGCTTGCGCAATGATCTCTGCGTTGATGTCGTAGGCGATGACGGTAAAGCCATGGAATGCGGTCTGGAATGCAATTTGCGAGCCGAGTACGCCGGTTCCGAGGACGGTGACATTCTTGATGGTTGTCATGGGCTGTTCTTTCTGTTTGAGATGGGGTGGCACAACGATCACAGAACGAGCGCCTGTCGCCATTCTGATGAAAGCTGCTGCGCTGCACTGTGCGCCAGCGCGCTTAGGCCCGCAAAGCCAAGGCAGTCGCGCCCGCACCCATGGCCACGATCAGCAATGGCCAGCGGCCGGCCTTGGGGTGGGCAGTTAGCTCACTTCACGATCAGCAGCAGACTCTCGTCCCACTTGGCGTGCTTCTCCAGCCCCACCAGATTGGCGACGGTGGCCGCAATATTGGACAGACCCGCAGTGGCGACTCGTTTTAACCCCAGTTGGCCACCGGTGACCTTGTCAAACAGGATCAGTGGCACCGGGTTCAGGGTGTGGGCGGTTTTGGCCTTGTAGGAGCCGTCGGTGTTCAGTGAAGGTTGTTTGGTTTTTTTGTCCAGCTCATACATCTCATCGGCGTTACCGTGGTCGGCGGTGATCAGGGCTACGCCGCCAGCCGCCGCAATGGCCGGCAGCAGGCGCGCCAGCGCCAGGTCAACGGCTTCCACGGCCATGGTGGCAGCGCGGAAGTTGCCGGTGTGGCCGACCATGTCGCCGTTGGCAAAGTTACAGCGCAGCAGCTTGTGCTGGCCACTTTGCACGGCGGCAATCATGGCGTCGGTGATCTCGGCGGACTTCATCCATGGGCGTTGCTCGAATGGCACCACGTCGCTGGGCACTTCCTGCCAGGTTTCGCCCTCAAACTTGTTGGAGCGGTTGCCGTTCCAGAAGTAGGTGACGTGACCAAACTTTTGTGTCTCGGAGCAGGCGAACTGGGTCAGACCGGCCTTGCTGAACCACTCGCCCGAGGTGTCTTTGATGGCCGGTGGCGTCACCAGAAATCGCTTGGGCAGTTGCAGATCACCGTCGTATTGCAGCATGCCGGCAAAGGTGATCATGGGTGTGCGCACGCGGTCAAAGCGGGTGAAGTCAGCCTCGACAAAAGCGCGGGTGATTTCGATGGCGCGGTCGCCGCGGAAGTTGAAAAACACCACCGAATCACCGTCTTCGATGGTGCCAATAGGCTCGCCGTGCTCAGCAATCACAAATTCTGGCAAATCCTGGTCTATGGTGCCGGGGTGGCTGGCGCGCAAGCCATTGACCGCCGCTGTGGCGTTGGCAAACTGCGGGCCCTGGCCTAGCACATGGGTTTTCCAGCCTTTTTCCACCATCGGCCAATTGGCGTCGTAGCGGTCCATGGTGATGTTTTGACGGCCACCGCCCGAGGCAATGCGGGCGTCAAAACCGTCCACACTCAACTCGGCCAAAAAAGCCTCGAACGGCACCACGTAGTCCAGAGCGCTGGTCTCAGGCACGTCACGCCCGTCCAGCAAAGCGTGGATGCGCACCGTCTTGATGCCTTCGCGCTTGGCCTGGCTCACCATCGCCTTCAGGTGGTCGATGTGGCTGTGCACGTTGCCGTCAGAAAACAGTCCGATGAAGTGCGCCACGCCACGGCCCGCCCTGGCCCCGGCCACGATCTGCTGCCACGCCTGGCCCTGCCAGATCGAGCCGTCAGCAATGGCATTGGCGACCAGCGCCGCGCCCTGGCTGTACACCTGTCCGGCGCCAAGGGCGTTGTGGCCGACTTCGGAGTTGCCCATGTCATCGTCAGACGGCATGCCGACGGCTGTGCCGTGGGCACGCAGGCTGATGTGGGGGCACTCTGTCATCAATTGGTCCAGCGTGGGTTTGCGAGCGGCGGCAATGGCGCTGCCCACGTCGCGCTCAGCCATACCGTAGCCGTCCATGACGATGACAACAACCGGGCCGGCCACGCCGGTAAAGGAAGACGATTTTTGTAGCATGCGAGAGTCCTGAAGTCATGTTGCAGGACCGGTGCTGCGGGGGCAGTCCAGGCAGCATCCGGCAACCCCACTATATTCCCTCAAAAAATGGAGAGCCTACCTGAGCCTGAAGAAGAACATGGTTTGCTGAAATTGCCTGGCCTGACTGCTCATTTCTTCGGCGTTGGCTGCCAGCGCTTCAGCGCTTGCCGCGTTTTGCTGGATGGCGTGGTTCAACTGGCCCGTGATTTGTTTCAGATGTAGAGCGGTATCTACGCGCAAGTAGCTACCCATCTTCAGCGTGTCCACCAAGGGGAGATTATTTGCTGATTTTGGGATAAACTGGTAAAAAAATTAAGCACAATGCTTTCATGAAGGGATTGGGGGATGTCAAATAAATACGATGCCAACGTGCACGTCTCTGCCGCTGAGGCAAGCGTGCGTTTGGCAGATATGCGAACTGCGGACAGTGATTGTCCGGACCTCATCGTCAGTGTCGACGCCCATATGAAGATTAGCTTTGCCAACCAGGCTGTGGCAGACATGGCGGGCTTGCCAGTCACTTCACTCGCAGGGCTTGTCGTGGATCAGCTCGCAACAACCCTTGGTGTCAATGTCGTGACCGCAATGCGGGATGTGCATCGCACCGGACAGGCGGTGCGTATTCAGTCACAAGTTGCCAGGGCTGGTGTTGCGCGTTGGTTTGACGTTTGGGTCGTCTTGCGAGGGGCTGAGGATGTGGTCTGCTTCGCGCGAGACGTTACTGAAATGAAGCATACCGAGGAACTTTTGCGCAAGTCGGTCGGCCGGGATTCGTTAACAGGCTTAATGAACCACGCGTCGTTTCACGAGGCAGTAAGCAAGGCGGTAAGCTCTGATGCGGGGCAACGCGGCGAAGTTGCTCTGGTGCTGTTCGACCTCGACTACCTCAAGTTAATGAACGATGTTCACGGCCACCAAACTGGTGATCAAGCGCTCAAAGAAGTCGCCTCCATTTTGACGACATCCACGCGGGAATTCGACTGTATTGCACGCTTGGGTGGTGATGAATTTGGCGTTTTGTTGGTGGGTAGCCAGAGAGACGACGTGATCCGGGTGGCATGGCGGGCGGTCACAGACGTGTGCGCAACCGGTTTGCCTGGTGTCGGACGGCTTTCTATTTCGGCAGGTGTCGCTTTCATGGCCTCGACACGAGAGCCTGGCGACCTGTTTGATCGTGCGGATGCGGCCGTTTATGACGCAAAGGCCCGTGGGCGAGGTGTGGTATCGGTTGCGGACATGACAGAAATTGCTTACGCCAGCCGCAAATGCGATATTTCCGAACCCGTGCCAAGCCTGCCTGCGTCTGAATTGGCCAATGCCCGTAACGTCAAGACCGCCGCGAGGGGGGCTTTGCGGGAATGGGTGCATGTTCTTGCATGTTCAGGAGGGTGTCTGGACCTGCTTGATGCACAGGCAGAAAACGTCAATGCAATCTCGTACTTTCGCTTCGGCCATGACGACTGGAAGCTGGCCGAACAAACCTACGCGTTGATCGATTACCCGAGCACAGCCAAGGCCCTGGCGCAGGGGCGAACCTACACCTGCCGCGTGGACGATCCAAGCAGCGATCCTGCTGAGACAGCGTTGCTTCGTGACCGCGGATTTGCCTCGTTGTTACTGACCCCGCTGGTGTCTGCAGGCCAACCGATTGGCATCATCGAGCTGTTTGACACGCGCCCCCGGGTATTTACGAGTTCAGACCAGCGCATCGCGATGGCATTGGCGAATCACTTGGCCCCCTTGCTGGTTGTCTTGGGGGAGCGATCGACCAGCGAGACACGGTAAGTCTCAGCAAGCCGCGATCAACGGTGCTGCCGGCCCTCTGGCCAACTTCGACTCACTGCATCAGTGCGCCAAACAATGGGTGGCGCAGGACTCAACCTCTTCAAACCAGTTTACCGTGACGGCAGTTGCCGAAGAAACCTCTGCGCTCAGCACAAAGGCTTTTTTCATGAACGTACAGCACTGACGTCACGCGCAATGCGCCCGTCCACCAACTCCAGCAGGCGGTCGCAACGTTGCGCCAGGTGCTCGTCATGCGTGACCAACACAAAAGACGTACCCTGCTCGGCGTGCAGGCGGCGCAGCAGCGCAAACACTTCTTTGCTGGATGCCTGATCCAGATTGCCGGTGGGTTCGTCGGCCAGCACCAGCGGCGGGTCCAGCACCACCGCGCGGGCAACCGCCACGCGCTGCTGCATGCCACCCGACAACTCTGCCGGGCGCTTGTTTTCGGCACCGGCCAGACCCACTTGCGCCAGCAAGTCCAGCGCGTGTCGGCGCTGCGCTGCGCTTACGCTGCCATGGATCATCATCAATGGCAATGTGACGTTTTCCAGCGCGGTAAAAGCTGGCAGCAAATGGTGAAACTGGAACACAAAACCCAGCGTTTGGCGGCGGCGCAGTGTCAGCCCGGCATCAGCCAGACCGCGCACCTCCTGACCTTGCAATTGGTAAGAGCCTGTCGTCATGGGCTCAAGCAGCCCCAAAATGTTGAGCAGTGTGCTTTTGCCAGAACCTGACGGCCCCATCAGCGCGACAAACTCGCCGCGCCCCACCTGCAAGTCGATGCCATGCAGCACCTCGGTATGGCTCGGCAGACCCAGGTTGTAGCTCTTAAACACGCCCTGCATGGCGATCAAGGGCGAGGCTGATGTCGCTTTTTCCATAGAGGCTAAAGGCCAAAATTGCTCATAACCGAATGGCTTGCGCCGGGTCCATGGCGGCCGCGCGCCGCGCCGGGGCGATGGCCGCCAGCACGCCGCACACACTGGCCATCAGCGCCACGTTCAGCCCCACGCGCCAGGGCAGTGTGATGTTGAACAGCGGCAACCCGTCCGAGCCTTTGACAAAGTGGGTAAAGGCCGCAATCAGCGCCACCGCAATCACAATGCCCAAGGCAGAGCCCAGCACACCAACCACCGCGCCTTGCAACAAAAAGACGCGCAGAATTTGCGCCCGCGTGGTGCCCATGGCGCGCAAAATGCCAATCTCGCGGCCCTTTTGCACCACAGAAACCACCAGCACGCTGGCAATGCCCAGCACCACCACAATCATCACCACGCTGCGGATGATGCTGGTGCTGACCGACTGGGCGTTGAGCGCCGACACCAGTTGCGCGTTGTTCTCTTGCCAACTCTCGATCTTGTAGGGGTAGCGCGCGCGCAGGTCAAGGGCCAGCGCCTGCGCGATCCACACGTCATGCAGTTTGAGGTCGAGGTTGGTGGCGCCGCCAGGCAACGCCAGCAGGCTCTGCGCCGCGCGCAGCGGCACGATGACAGTGCGCCGGTTCAGGTCGCGCACGCCCAGGTCCACCAGTGCGGTGGCGCGCACTGATTCGCTCACCAGGCTGCTCGCGGTGCCAGTCTGAATGGTCAGGCGGTCGCCCACGCGCACACCCAAATCATCGGCCAGTTCGCGGCCAATGATGGCTTCGCCCGGCGCCAGTCGCGCCGTGCCCTCCACTACTTTGGCGCGCAGGCCGACGATGCGGTCGTACCGGTCCAGATCAACACCCAGCAGCGCAATTGACTGCTGCGCCTGACCGCGCAGCGCCAGCCCCGAGCCCGAGACCATCGGCGACACATCGGACACCTCGGGCATGGCTTCGAGCACCGGCACCAGGCTTTGCCAGTTGACCAAGGAGCGCAGTGCTTGCGCGCGCGGTTGGGCTTCGCTCAGCACCACCTCACCCGCAGCTGGCAGGCGCGCGCCCAGCACCACGTCTTGGGGTGTGCGAATGGTGATGTGACCCTGCGCACCGAGCGTTTTGGCCAGCGTGCTGGCCTGCAAGCCAGTGATCAGCGCCGAAATGTAAGCCACCACCGCCACCCCGGCGGCCACGCCAACGATGATCAGCAGCGTCTGCATGCGCCCTTCGCGCAAAAAGCGCAGCGCCACCAGCCATTCAAACCCCAGCGTTTTGCCCATGATGAAACGGCTCACCGGCCCATGGCGCTGCCCAGCGCCGCACCGGCAGCACCGGCCTGATTGCCTGCACTGGTTTTGGTGACATTGGCTGGCGCCACTTGACGGGCACGCACGCGCTGGCCGGGCTGCACGCTGGCACCCAGCAACACCACATCGCCGGCGGCCAAGCCGTCGAGCACCTCGGCGGCTTGCAGGTTGCGCACGCCCAGCCGCACGCGCCGTGCCTGGGCGCGGCCGTCAACCGTCAGCAGCACCTCGGCGCTATCTTCGTTGCTGGTGTTGATGCCACCGATGCCGCCGATGCTTTTGGTGCTGCGCAGGGCGGTCAGCGGCAGAGCCAGCGCCTGTTCGCGGCGGGCGGTTTCCACCTCGACCGACAAGGTCATGTCTTCACGCAGAAAAGCCGGGGCAGGCTGGTCGAGCGCCAGCGTGACTTCGACCGCGCCACGCTGCGGGTCCACCGCCGGCGCAATCGTCAAGACCTTGGCCGCCAGACGCTGGTCGGCAAACGCGTCGGCCACCACGGTGGCCACTTGGCCGGGCGCCAGTTGCGCCAAAAAGCGTTCGTCCACTTGGGCTTTGAGCTGCGTCGGCCCGGCCAGCGCCAGCGCCAGCAGGGCGCGCCCGGGCTGCACGATTTGACCTGGCTCAACCATGCGCGCCAGCACTTTGGCATCTGTGGGTGCAAGCACAGCGGTCTGCGCGAGCCGCGCCTGCGCTGCCAGCACCGCCGCGCGCGCCAGCTCCACTTGCGCCAGCGCCTGGCGCAGATCGGTGCCGGCATCGGCATTGGCCCGCACCTGGGCGGCGGCAGCATCCTGCGCGGCCTGTGCCACCTTGAGCGCGCGCTCGGCCTCGTCGAGCCGCGCCGGGCTCAAAAAACCTTGTGCCACCAGTTGCCGGGTGCGCCCAACCTCGTTTTGCGCCGCCTGCAAGCCGGCCTGCGCCTGCGCCAGCGCGGCCTGCGCCTGGCTGCGGCCGGTGGACTGCAAGCCCAGCACACGCGCCTGCGCTTGCGCCAGGCTGGCTTGTTGCTGCGCCTGTGCGGCACGCAACTCGTCGGGTTCAAGCCGCACCAGCACATCGCCCTGGCGCACCGCATCACCCTCGCGCACCAACACCTGCGCTACCCGGGCAGTGAGCGTGCTGCCCACCTCCACCCGCGCCAGCGTGGCCACCCGGGCCGAAAACTGAATACTGCGCACCAGCGGCGCGGTTTGCAGCATCACGGCATCGACCTGCGGCGCGCGCCAGGCAAACCACGCCAGCACTGCAGCGATGGTGACCAACATCAAGGCAAGCAACCAGCGACGAGCGCGCGTCATGGCTGGCTCCGCAAGGGAGTTGAGGGCGTCATTCGTGGGGCAGAGGAGATCAAAGGCATGCGGGAATGGTAGCGGAATCATCCTGCGGTTCGGTCACGAGACCGGATTAACCCCGAGGGGATGCGATCCTGGCTTCGGACAGGGATTTAAAATGACCGCGGGGGTCGTCAGTGACCCTTACCCGACGTTCACCAAATTCGCATGAATACCACCTGAAAGTGGAAAAGCTGACCTTCAATTTCGCCGACAGCAGTCATTCACCGGCGTGCCAAAAAATTGAAAGCAGTCAGACAAACGGGGATGCCAATTGTCTTGGCTGTCCGGGTCCTGGGCAGCGGTTGCGGGTCTACGGAAATTCAAATTGCTTGCCCGATACCTGACATTGGCGTTAGTCGGCCAAAACTCAACGCTATGGCCACAATTTCAATCCATGGGGCACCTGGGACTCGACCAAATTGAGTCGCTCGGTTTGTGCCTTGCATAGCGTTCATTGAGCCGGTCACGAGATGCAGCTTTCATAGCGCTCAGTTCAAATCCAGGCAGAAGCTGTTGAAGGTGGGATTGCAAAAGGCAGCCTGGGCTCTATACCGCATCGATGCGCATCGTTTACGCACTGATACCCGGGCGCGACATCAGGCGACATTGGGTTGACTGTAGGGATTTCCCTTGACGTTTTCTAAAATTGTCATAACATACAAACATTAACCAATCAGGAGAATCAAGATGAGCGTGCACACCTGTTCAAGCCGTGAGTTCACCCGAGATGTTGGCGCAGCCAAACGGGCAGCAGCGCAAGGTCCTGTATTCATCACGGACAGGGGGCGACCGGCATTTGCCTTACTCAAAATCCAAGACTATTACGAGCTCACGGGCAACAAGGAAGTATCACTTTTGGACTTAATGGATTCGATTCCGGGTGGCGAAGGCATAGAGTTTGAACCAAAGAAGACTCTGGTAGAAATAAGTGCCGCTGAGCTACTTTGAGGCTGGCATATATGTATGTTTTAGATACAAACGTCATCTCGGAGTTGCGCCACGGCAAAGCGAATCAGTCTATGGAAGTGCGCGCATGGGCTTCGGACAAGCCGGTCAGCCATTTGTTTATTTCCGCCATCAGCATACTGGAACTGGAAAAAGGGGTTTTGGCGCTGGAGCGCCGCACACCACCACAAGGCAGAGCCTTGCGCGTCTGGCTGAATGGGGTAAAGGCAAATTTTGCAGATCGTACATTGCCGTTCTCAGGAACCACCGCCACGTTATGCGCGGCGATGCATGTGCCAGACCCAAAGTCAGAACGTGATGCCATGATTGCTGCCACGGCTTTGGAGCACAGTATGACCGTGGTAACACGCAACGTCGCGGACTTTGCAGGTACTGGCACGAAACTGATCAATCCGTTCTTGGCTTAGGCAATTTGACATCAACACTTCACTCCAGATGGCCCATGGCGAGTGCAAGGGAATTTGGTATTCACATCTGATCGAGCAAAGTCGCACCACCGGGTGAATGTCGTGAAATGAAAACACGGCGGCCTCTACCCGCGAGCTCAGGTTGAGCTTGTCCATGATGTGGCGCACATGCAGCTTGACGGTGTTGTGGCTGATGTCGAGCGCTCGGGCAATGACCTTGTTGCTCTGGCCGCTGGCCACGTGGTCGAGCACCTGGCGCTCGCGCTCGGTCAGCGTCGCCACCAGGTCGCCCATGGCCGAGGCCACCACCATCTCGCCGCGATGCTCCAGCAGCTCCTTCAGGCCGCTGCGGCACAGCGAATGGTCGTCCACCAGCATGACGCGTATTTTTTACTTGAGCGCCTGGGTCTCGTCGTGCGCTTGAATGGCATCGCTCAGCAGCGGCAGCCGCATGCGGGCGTAGGCCAAGGTTTGGGCAAGTGCGTCGTGCACTTCATTGACCATTTCCTGGCGCTCTTTCATGACCGAGAGCCGAAGCCGTTCGCGCTCAATGCGGGCATTGTGCAAGCTCAGCCCCAGCAATTGCCCGACCAGGCGCAGCAGGGTTTGCACCGAAGGCGCAATGCGGGACGTGCTGTCAAAAAACAGGTTGTAGATGCCCAGAATTTCGCCGTTGTGCGGCAGCGAGATCGCCAGCATGCTCTTGCACTGCGTGCCGAAATACAGATTGCTGCCATGCCTGGCACAGCTTGCCAGGTCGTCCAACCCCAGCAGCACATCGGTGCTGGCGGCACTTCCGCAAATGCCGCAGTGGCGGTCAACCAGCCGCTCGGACGCCGCCACCTGTTTTGGCAAACCCTGTTGCGCCACCAAGCGCATGGATTGGCCGTCGTCTGTGACCACCCGCACCGCGCCCGCCTTCCAGTTGCTCGAAGAACGCGTCAAAGCCTACACGCCTGAATGGGCCGAGGGCATCACCGGCATTCCGGCTGAAACCATCGCCCGCCTGGCGCACGAGATGGGCATCACCGCGCGCGATCAAAAAATTGAGTTGCCGATTGCCTGGACCGACTGCTGGGGCAAGCGCCACCAGTCGGTCACCGGCCGGCCGGTGGCCTTTCACGCCATGCGCGGGCTGGCGGCGCACTCCAACGGTTTCCAGACGATTCGCTCGCTGTCCATTCTGATGTCCTTGCTCGGCACCATCGACCGACCCGGTGGCTTCCGGCACAAGGCGCCTTACCCGCGCGCCGTGCCGCCCAATGCGCGGCCTCCCAAGGGCCCGCAGGCGGTCAAGCTCAACAAGCCGCTGGACGGCGCGCCGCTGGGCTGGCCCGAAAGCCCAGACGATTTGTTTGTCGATGACGCCGGTGGCCCCGTGCGCATCGACAAGGGTTTTTCGTGGGAGCACCCACTCTCAGCCCACGGCCTGATGCAAAACGTGATCACCAACGCCTGGCGCGGTGACCCCTACCGCATCGACACCCTGCTGATTTTCATGGCCAACATGGCGTGGAACGCCACCATGAACACCTCAGACGTGCGCCAGATGCTCAATGACAAGCATGTGGATGGCGACAAGGCCGGTGAATACAAAATCCCGTTTCTGGTGGTGTTGCGACGCCTTCCAGTCAGAAATGACCGCCTTTGCCGACCTGGTGCTGCCTGACACCATCTATCTGGAGCGTCACGACACTATGTCGATGCTGGACCGCCCGATTTCCGAATTTGACGGCCCGGTCGACTCGGTGCGCATTCCGGTGGTGGCGCCCAAGGGCCAGTGCAAACCGTTCCAGGAAGTGGTGGTCGAACTGGCCAGCCGGCTCAAGCTGCCGGCTTTCACCAACACCGATGGCACGCGCAAGTACAAGGGCTACACCGACTTTATCGTCAATTATGAAACCGCGCTCGGTTCAGGCATCGGCTTCCTGGCGGGCTGGCGCGGCAAGGGTGGCGAAAAACCGATGCGCGGCGAACCCAACCCCAAGCAGTGGGAGATGTACGAGAAAAACAACTGCGTCTTTCAATACCACATGCCGCCCGAGCACCAGTACATGCGCAATTGGAACCTGGGCTACATGGAATGGGCGCAAAAGGTCGGCATTCGGCGCGACAAAGACCCCATCGTCATCCACATTTACTCTGAATTTTCACAGGGCTTTCGCCGTGCCGCCCAGGGCAAGCGCCCGGGCAAGCAACCGCCAGACCACCTGCGCAAACGGGTCGAAACCTATTTCGATCCGCTGCCGTTTCATTACGCGCCGCTCGAAGAGCAGGCCACCGACATGGGTAAATACCCGCTCAACGCCATCACCCAGCGCCCCATGGCCATGTACCACTCGTGGGACTCGCAAAACGCCTGGCTGCGCCAGATTCATACCCACAACTACCTGTTTGTCAACACCAAGACCGCCCGGGCGCAGGGCATTGCGGATGGCGGCTGGATGTGGGTTGAGTCGCAGTGGGGCAAGGTGCGTTGCATGTGCAGCTACTCTGAGGCGGTAGAGCCTGGCACAGTTTGGACCTGGAACGCCATCGGCAAGTCGGCCGGCGCCTGGAACCTGAGTGCAGATGCCAACGAATCGCAACGCGTTTTTTTGCTCAACCACCTGATCTCTGAAGAGCTACCGCAGGCGGGCTCGGCATCGACGGTGTCCAACTCCGACCCCATCACCGGTCAGGCAGCTTGGTACGACGTGCGGGTACGCATTTACAAGGCGGCCGAAGGTGAGCCTGAACAAACTTTTCCACAGTTCAAGGCGGTGCCCGCAGCCCCCGGCATGCGCCAGGTGCTGCCACGCATCCAGGCCTATTTTGCGGGCAGGGGAGACCACAAATGACCCAATTAGCCCTTGTTATTGACCTCAATGTGTGTGTGGGCTGCCATGCCTGCGTGACCAGTTGCAAACAGTGGAACACCTCCGGCACCGCCGGTGCCCTGGTGGACCTCAACCCCTACGCAGCCGACCCCAACGGCACCTTTTTCAACCGGGTGCAAACCTTTGAGGTAGGTGAATACCCCAACACCCAAACCGTGCACTTTCCCAAGAGCTGCCTGCACTGCGAAGACCCGCCCTGTGTGCCGGTGTGCACCACCGGCGCCAGCTACAAGCGCGCCGAAGACGGCAGTGTGCTGGTCGATTACGACAAGTGCATCGGCTGCAAATTCTGCAGCTGGGCCTGCCCCTACGGTGCCCGCGAGTTCGACGAAGAGCGCAAGGTGATGACCAAGTGCACGCTGTGCGTGGACCGCGTCACCGACACCAAGCTGCCCGAGCCCGAGCCCGAGCGCAAGCCCGCCTGCGTGCTGGCCTGTCCGGCCAACGCCCGGCTTTTTGGCGACGTGCACGACCCCGAGTCGGTGGTCTCCAAAGCCATTGCCGAGCGCGGCGGCTACCAGCCCATGCCCGAGTGGGGCACACGCCCGGCCAACCATTACCTGCCGCAGCGCAAGACTGAAATCCGCATTCACCCCGAAGACCTCGAGCGCGTGGACAATCCGCTCAAGCTCGACGGCAAGCAACCCGACTACGCCGGCCGTGAAGACTTTGCAACCTGAACCTCAGACGGACCTACAAGATGCAACCCGCTTTTTCTGTAATCTTTTTAACCACGCTCGCCGTTGCGGCCCAGGGGCTGTTTTTGGCCCTGTACGGCACTGAGATCAGTGGTCTGGGCGCGCTCACTGCGTCAGAGAGCCGGCAGTTTTTGTCAGCGGCCAGTGCCGTGGCCCTGGTGCTGACCGGCCTGGGCCTGCTGGCCTCATTCTTTCATTTGGGGCACCCGGAGCGTGCCTGGCGCACGGCCACCATGTGGCGCACCTCGTGGCTGGCGCGCGAGGTGATTGCCTTGCCGCTGTTCATGCTGGGCCTGTTTGTGTATGCCGGCGCGCATTGGTTTGGCGTTGGCAATACCCGATTGATTGGTGCGGTGACGGTGTTGTTGTGTTTGGCGCTGTTTGTGGCCACGGCCATGATCTATGCCTCGGTGCGCTTTTTGCAAGAATGGGCCAGCCCGCTGACCCTTGTCAACTACCTGCTGCTGGGCTGTGCCTCGGGGCTGACGTTGGCCACGCTGCTGGCCTGGGTCACGCGCAGTGCCTCGCTGGTGCGCAACGCCCGGCTCAAGCCCAAGTCAACCCTGCAAAGCGCCATTGGCATCAAGCACCCGCGCATTGTGCAAAAGGCGCAGGGTTTCACGGGCGGCTCGTTCAATACCCGTGAGTTCTTTCATGGCCGCAGCGTGCCGCTGCTGCGCTCGGTTAAATGGGCGTTTTTGCTGCTGGTGCTGGCCTTTGTGCTGCAATACTTGGGGCTGCTGGCCGAGCGCTGGTTCTTTTTTGCGCAGGCCAACCACCCGCAAAACCTTTACTACCAGACCATTTCCTGAACGCTGTTTTCTGTGTCCATAAGTCCTTTACTTTCCCGGCTGCTGCCATTTTTGAGGTGGCCTGCCCCCAGTCGTGCCACCTTGACGGCCGACCTGGTGGCGGGTTTGACGGTTGTTTTGTTGGTTGTGCCGCAGTCTTTGGCCTACGCACAACTGGCGGGTGTGCCCGCTGTGTATGGGCTTTATGCGGCGTTCATTCCATCGGTGGTGGGCGCGCTGTTTGGCTCCTCGGTCTGGCTTTCCACAGGCCCGGTGGCACTCACATCGTTATTGACAGCGGCAAGCGTTGTTCAATTGGCGCATCCGGGAACGGAACAATTCTTTGCCAGCGTAACACTGTTGGCCTTGTTGTCAGGCGTGTTTCAGGTTTTGATGGGGGTTTTCAAGGCAGGGATTTTGCTGAACTTGCTCTCGCGTCCGGTGTTGTCGGGCTTTATCAATGCAGCAGCCGTCGTCATCACACTGTCGCAGTTGCCCACGTTGCTGGGTATTCATCCGGAGCAGACGGGGAGCATTGTTAAGGATACTTTTTATCTGGTCCTGAATTTACCAACCCTTCATCCTGCATCAACCCTGCTTGGGCTGTTGAGCGTAGGCATTTTGTTGGGTTTGAAGCGCTATGCTCCTAAAGTGCCCGGTGTCTTGGTCATGGTGGTGATCATGACGGTTGTCAGTGAACGGATGGATTTTGGTCAGGGTGGTGGACAGATTATTGGTGACATTCCCAAGGGTTTGCCTGACTTGATTTGGCCAATATCGGACTGGCATGTGGCCTTCACCTTGATTCCAGCGGCTTTCGTAATTGCCTTGGTCAGTTTTATGGAAGCCATGTCCAGTTGCAAGGTCATGGCTATCAAAACCCGCACCGGTTGGGATGAGAATCAGGAATTGATTGGTCAGGGGTTGGCCAAGATCGTTGCCGCCTTTTGCCATTCCATGCCTGTCAGTGGCTCGTTTTCTCGGTCTGCCCTTAATTTGGCATCGGGTGCACGCTCCGGATATTCCTCGGTTTTTGGCGGTATCTGCATTCTGCTGGTGCTGCTCTACTTCACGCCTTTGCTGTACCACCTCCCCAAGCCCGCGCTGGCAGCCATGATCGTCATGGCTGTGATGAATTTGATCGATTTTTCGTCGCTGAAGCGGGCTTGGGCGGCCAGCCGTGATGACGGTCTGGCAGCCTTGATCACCCTTGGGGCGACGCTGTTGTTGGCACCAAACATTCAGCTGGGAATTTTGATTGGCATCAGTTTTTCGCTGGCGGCGTTTATTTATCGCCGGATGTTTCCAAAAATATCCATCTTCAGCATAGGTGACGCGGGTGAGTTGCTCGAGGTGACAGCCGCATCTCCAGCCCATGAAGCCAACACTGTGATGGTGTTGCGGTTTGATGCCGCTCTGATTTTTGCCAATGCGTCTTTCTTTGAAGATGCGGTCAGAAAAATCGAGCACGAACACCGTCGGGTGCAGCGCATCATCGTGCTGGCAACCGGTATCAATCTACTAGATGCCTCGGCTGTGGAAATGCTCAAAACACTGGTTATGCACCTGAAAGAAAACGGCATCGAACTGGCATTCGTGGATGCCAAGCAGCATTTCCTGGACGTGGCGGAGCGCACCGGTCTGATCCAGTCCATTAGCTCTGACAATTTTTATCCATCGCTTCAGGCCGCTTTGGGTGTCTTGAAGTGATGGTCTTTTAACCTCAAAAATTAGGTGCTTAACCATGAGTGATGCTCTCAATTACCTTATTAAAACCCGGCCCGAAACGGTCAGTCATTACTTTGCCTTTTTGAAAGAAACCGGCAAATACCTTGACCCTAAAACCCGCAACCTGATCTCGGTCATCACCAAGGTGCATTCGCAGACCGACCGTGGTTTTCGCCAGTACCTGGGTCGTGCGCTGCGCGAGGGTTGCAGCCCGATGGAGGTGCTCGACGCGCTGCTGATGGCGTTTCCGGCGCTGGGCCTGGCCAAGATCATCTGGGCTGTGGACATCATTCTGGACATGAATATTCCCGGCTTCGCGCCCGAGGCGCTCACGCAAGCGGCGGGCGCTGACACCGCCAAATCGGTGGCCGCCGTGGCGGCTGTAGCAGCGCCAGCGCCCGCTGAGTGGCGCGATGTCATGGCCGCCAAGGAGGTGCCCGACGGCGAGGTGATGCGCACCGAGTGCCAGGGCCGTGGCATCTTCATCTACCGCGACAAGAAAACTTACCAGGTTTATGACAGCCACTGCCCGCACCAGAGCACCGACATCCCCGAACTGGCGATCAAGGGCACCACGCTGACCTGCCCCAAACACCAATGGCAATTCGACGCCAAAAGCGGCGACTGCATCAAAAAAGGCAACAGTCCGCTCATGCACCTTGAAGCCAAAGTAGCCAAAGGCCGCCTGCTGGCTTTTTGGTAATCCGGCCAGGCGCCGCGGTTAGCACCTATCACCCCAAAGTGGCCCACAGCGTCGTCATACCCAGATACCCTTGGAGACAAGCACGAATGCAAACCGCAAACGTTTTTACGTCACCCCCATGTGCGCGCTGCCTGTAGCCGGTGCCGCGCATGCCACCAACGGGTATTTTCTGCATGGCTTTGGCATCAGGGCCATGGGCATGGGCGGTGCCTCTGTCACCATGACGGACAACGCCTTTGCCGGCATCAATAACCCGGCCATTGCCGCCTGGGCCGGTAACCGGGCTGAAGGTGGATTCACCTTTTTTTCTCCAAAACGGTCGATGAGCCGGATTGGCGGACCTCTGGTTGCGTCAGTGGACAGCGACAAGAATCTGTTTTACGTGCCAGAGTTTGGGTACAGCCGCACGATCAACGACAAGATGGGTGCCGGTATCACGATTTACGGCAATGGCGGTATGAATACCGACTACGCAGGTGGACAAATCGCATGTTCTCCGGATCCTGCTGCTCCAAAATCCAACGTGCTTTGTGGCGCTGGTGGTCTGGGTGTCGACTTGATGCAATTGATTGTGGCTCCTACTTTGGCCTACAAGCTCAATGACAGCCATTCTGTCGGCATTTCACCCTTGCTGGTGCTTCAGCAATTCAAGGCTTATGGGCTGGAGGCTTTTAGCGACGTGTCCAACGACTCAGCCAATCTGACTGGCAAAGACTACAGCCGGAGCACCGGGATTGGCGTGCGCTTGGGCTACCTTGGAAAGATCAATGACAAGTTCAGTATCGGGGCAACTTATTCACCCAAGATCAACATGTCGGAGTTTGACGATTACGCCGGGCTTTTTGCAGGTGGCGGAGGATTTGACATTCCAGAAAACTACACCCTGGGGGTGAGTTTCCTGGCCACGCCAACGGTCACGGTGGCTGTGGACTATTCACGCATCAACTATGGTGGTGTGCCTTCCATCGCAAACCCAAGCAACAACCCGTCGAAGCTGGGTTTGGCTGATGGTCCCGGTTTTGGCTGGAATGACATCGACGTCTGGAAACTGGGTGCGCAATGGCAGGCCTCATCTCAGTGGACGCTGCGGGCGGGCCTGAATTTTGGCGACAACCCGATTCAGAGCGGCGATGTGACCTTCAACATTCGGGCCCCTGGTGTGATGACCCGGCATATGACTCTCGGCGGCACTTATGCCATGTCCCCCACGACCGAAGTGAGCTTCTCGTAGAAGTATGCGCCAGAAGAGTCGGTGTCTGGCAATTCTATGTTTGGTGGCACCGAAACCATCAGGATGTCGCAGCAATCGATCGGCATTCAATTTGGCTGGCACTGGAAATAAAGTACTTATCAGCTAACTTGTATACATCCAGAGCGACGCCCCGAATGATGAAAGAGTACCGTCATCGCGAGCCAGCCGAATGCGCTCCGATACCGCACACAGACCTTGAACAGAGCCTCCGTCACTGCGAGCGAAGCGCGGCAGTCCATGCAGTCGGAGGTCATGGATTGCGTCACTGCGTTCGCAATGACGATGTTCTTTCACGTCAAATTCACGGTAACCATGAACCAGGTGGGCGCCATCAGTCAATGAAGGCGCCCACTGTCACTTCAGGGCTTGATATAGGCAAAGCCTTCCTTGAACTGCAACCTGGCGGCTTCGGCCACGCCGGAGGGCACCAGCGTGGTCTCCATCAGTAAGCTGTCGGGGTCGAGGTTGCGTGTAACAAGGGTGTTGTTGCAGACTTTGAACTCAACGCCTTGGCCGGCCAGGTCACCCACCATACCTGAGAATTCCCGGCCCTTGCTGTCCTTGGCGTCGGTGATCAAAAAGTCAATGCCCGGGCCGTTGGTGACCACCACAATTTTGACCTTGGGGTCGGCACTGAGGTGGTTCTGGATGTTGTTCATGGCCGCAGCAGCGGTTTCAACGCCGGTCGTGATGTGGTAGACCACTTTGGACTCTTGGGCGCTGGCGAGCATGGTACTAAAGGTCAGAATAAAAGGAATCAAAAATTTCATCATGCTTTGTCTCCGGTTGATTATTTGCAGCAATTGCGGGTTTGTACGGTAGCCCGATGGGCTCTGCACACAGTACCATTTATATCCGGATCGGCTGATAAATAACTTTCAAGTTGTTTATCCTTTAATTGCATAGGTTCTTTCCACGTTTAGGTCACTCGAGGAAATTTCATGAAAAAAATAAATCGTATGTGTGTCGGTCTGGCGCTGACCAGCCTTTCAGTCTGGGCCAGTGCCGATGCGCTGCAGGTGCGCAGCATGGCTGCATCGTGTGCTGCCTGCCATGGCAGTGGCGGGGTAGCGCAGCCGGGCATGGAAAGTCTGGCGGGTCAAAAAAAGGAAGACCTGCTGAAAAAAATGCTGGACTTCAAATCGGGCAAAAAGCCTGCCACGCTGATGCATCAGCTCTCCAAAGGGTATTCCGATGAACAGCTTGAACAGCTTGCCGGTTACTTTGCAGCATTGAAAAAATAAGGGGAATCATCATGTTACGTCGTCAATTTGTCAGAACATTGGGTGCGGGTTCGGCCATCGGGGCCTTGGGCAGCCTGGGCATGCTCTCGGGCTGTGCCAGCACTGGGGGCGCCAAAGGCCCCAAGGTGGTCGTGGTGGGCGGTGGTTTTGCCGGCGCTACCGCTGCCAAGTATGTGCGCATGTGGTCTGACTACGGCATTGCCGTCACGCTGGTGGAGCCCAACGCCTCCTTTGTTTCCTGCCCCATGTCCAATCTGGTTCTCGGTGGTGTCAAGACCATGGCCGACATCACCACGCCGTACGACGGCTTGCGCAGGAACCATGGTGTCAATGTGGTGCATGACACGGTGCGCAGCATCGATGCTGACAAGCGCATCGTCAAGCTGGCCAGTGGTGGCGAGCTGCCCTATGACCGGCTGATCCTGTCACCCGGCATCGACTTCATGTGGGAAGCACTGCCGGGCATGACCAAGCCTGGCGCGCAAGAGAAGGTGCTGCACTCCTGGAAAGCCGGGGCGCAAACCGTGGCGCTGCGCAAGCAACTTGAAGCCATGCCTGACGGCGGTGTGTATGTGCTGGCGATTCCGCTGGCGCCTTACCGCTGCCCGCCCGGCCCGTACGAGCGGGCCTGTCAGGTGGCCAGCTACTTCAGCCAGGCCAAGCCCAAGTCCAAGGTGCTGATTCTGGATGCCAATGAAGATGTCACGTCCAAGGGGCCGTTGTTCAAAAAGGCCTGGGCCGAGCGCTACCAGGGCATGGTCGAATACCGCGGCAAACACGCTTTGGCCGATGTGGATGCCGCCAGCAACACCCTCAAGTTTGAATTTCAGGACGACGTCAAGGCCGACGTGCTCAACGTGATTCCGCCGATGCGCGCTGGTGCCATTGCGGTGCGGAGTGGCCTGGCCACAGCCAACAAGCGCTGGTGCGAGGTGGACTTTTTGACCTTTGAGTCGAAAGCCGCCAAAAACATCCATGTGCTGGGCGATTCGATTCAGGTGGCGCCTGGCATGCCCAAGTCGGGTCACATGGCCAACCAGCACGGTAAAACCTGCGCGGCGGCAGTAGTGGCTTTGCTGACCGGGCAGACGCCCAACCCCGCGCCCATCTACAACAATGCCTGCTACAGCTTCGTCAGTGCCGAAGACGTGGTGCATGTGGCGAGCGTGCACACCTATGACCCGGTCAAGAAAACCATGGTCACGGTGTCGGGGTCGGGTGGCGTCTCCAAAGCGGCCAATGAGCTTGAAGGGCGCTTTGCCTGGTCGTGGGCGCAAAACATTTGGGCTGACACGCTGGTGTGAGGTGAGTCATGCAGCTGAAAAAAACCTTGATCGCGACGGTGCTGGTGCTGGCCATGGGCTCAAGCTGGGCCCAGGCCGACCCGGCACGGGCACAAAAAATTGTCATGGGCTCGTGTTTTTTGTGCCATGGTGAAAACGGCGAGTCGTCCAGCGAGGTGTTTCCCAAGCTGGCCGGTCAGCATGCCAATTACATTGCCAAACAGCTTGAAAACTTCAAGACCGGGCAGCGCAAGAGCACCGCCATGGCAGACATGTCGAGCCGTCTGAGCCCCGACGAGATGCTGGCGCTGGGAAAGTACTTTGAAGCCAAGCCCTCGGCGCCAGAGCCCGTAGAAGATGCCAATCTGGCGGCTGTAGGGAGCTACATATTCCACACCGGAAACACCTATAGCGGTGTACCAGCATGCGCGAGTTGCCATGGCAAGGAGGCTTTGGGTTCAGCCAATTTACCGCGTTTGGCGGGGCAATACCCGGAGTACATCGAAAATCAGCTCAAGCTGTTCAATCAACGCGAGCGCACCAATGACAACGCTGTCATGCACGCCATTGTGAGCAAGATGACGCCCCTGGAAATGGCCGCCGTAGCGGCCTACGTCAGCGGTAAATAAGAGCAAGAGGCAAAAACACTGGCAATCTTGAAGCTGCGGTATGGCCGTGCTTCATGGTGCCACCCTGGCATGGGCGTTCACCGGGCTGGTTGGCACCTCGGCAGGGCCATCGATCCAGCGGTCGGCCAGCCCCGCACCAACCCACATGCCCGCTAGCGCCAGCCAGGCGGTGAGCGCAAAAATGGCGCCGCCGGTAATGCCCGCGCCCACGGCACAGCCGCCCGCCAGCATGGCGCCAAAGCCCATTAAAACAGCCCCGGCAATGTAGCGCCGCATGCTGTAGCCGTCCTTGAAGCCCTCCAGCACAAAGTCCTTGCCGACCCAGGCGCCAAGGAAAGAGCCCAGGAATACGCCGGGCACCAGGCCAAAATTAAAGCCGATCGCGGGCGCCGGTGATGCCACCACCCGCATCAGCCATTCGGCCGACGGGCCACTGAAGGTCAGGCCTTGCACCGGCACCACTTCAAAGGCGTTTTTCGACACCCAGTAATTGAATCCCCAGCCCGCTGCGACGGCCAGACCGGTGCCAATGCCGCCGACCCAATGCCAACGGTCACTGCCACTGCGCACGGCAAAGTAGAGCGCTGCCGCCAGCCACAGCAAACCAAACAGCAGGCCACCCCAAGGTGCGCTGTGGGTCAGCGCCAGCAGGTCGCGTGCGGCGCCACCATCCACCGTCCACCAACTGCTGATGTTTTCGCGCCAGGGCGACAGCACCCCACCCAGCGCCGCTTGCGCCGTGACGGCAAAAATCAGCCCCGACAGCAGGGCGCGCAAGTTGCCGTTGGCAGATAGCACCAGCAGGCGGCTGGCGCAGCCTCGGGTCATGACCATGCCGGCGCCAAACAGCAGTCCGCCGACCAGCGCGCCAGAAATGCTGCCTGTGGCCGAAATTTGGCGCGCGCTGCCCGCGTCCATGTGACCGCTCAGGATGAGCCATTGCACGCCGACCACGGCGCTGGAAAATGTCAGCAGCCAGACCGCAAATTTTTTGCCCATGTTCCGATGCCAGAATTCCAGTGTGGCTGAGCGCAGGCAGAACCTGGAGCGCTGGGCGAAAAAACCAAACAGTGCGCCGATGATCAGGCCGCCCAGGGCCAGCACCGTTTTTTCACCGTAAGCTTCAATCAGGTCCGCAAAGTTCATCATGTCTCCACATAATTTATATTTCGCTTATATTACTGGCATAAGAACGCTTTGAGTCATCTTGTTTTGGAGACAACATTGAAAAAAATTACTTTTGACTGGCGCTTGGGTTTTTATTTGCTTGTTGGCTTGGTGTTTGGCCTGAACGCGGTGCTGGCTGCCGCAGAGCAGCCCATGCAGGCGCAACAGGTCTCTCGTTCGGCGTGGTACGTGCAGGGTGTTTCGGAGTTGGGCTCGTCGGCCAATCAGAATTTCATCTCCAACGCGGGTTTTGTCGTCACGCCGACCGGTGTGGTTGTGATTGACGCCCTGGGCTCGCCCGCCTTGGCCGAGTCGCTGGTGGCAAAAATCAAAAAAATCACGCCGCTGCCGATCACCCATGTCCTGGTGACGCATTACCACGCCGACCACATTTATGGCTTGCAGGTGTTCAAGGGCCTTGGCGCCAAAATTTTTGCGCATCGGGCAGCGCTGATCTACCTCAACAGCGACACCGCGCGGCTGCGCCTGGAGGCCTCGCGTGAACAACTTTTTCCGTGGGTCGACGAAAACACACATCTGGTTGAGCCCGATGCCTGGATCGATGCCGACCAGGACCTGTCGATTGGCGGCATGGTGTTTCAGGCGCGCATTGTTGGCCCGGCCCACACCCCTGAAGACTTGGCTTTTTATCTGCCTGCCGAGAAAGTGCTGTTTGCGGGCGACCTGGTGTTTCGCAACCGCATTCCCTTTGTCGGCCAGGCAGACAGCCGCCACTGGATCACGGCGCTTGACCAGTTGCTGGCCTTTGACGCCGAGGTGATCGTGCCAGGTCACGGCCCGGTGTCGAACGACGCCAAGCATGACATGCAGCAAACGCGGGAGTATTTGGTGTATTTGCGCACCGCCATGGGGCGCGCCGCAGAGGCCATGGAGCCGTTTGATGAGGCTTACGAGCGCACGGATTGGTCCAAGTTTGCGCATCTGCCGCTGTTCAAGTCGGCCAATCGCATGAACGCGTACAACACCTATTTGCAACTCGAACACGAGACCAAATGATGAAACTCCTGCCATTTTCCTTGACGCGTCGCCAATGCCTTCTGGCCGGCGCTGCTGCCAGTTTGGTTGGCAGCGGCCCTGCTTGGGCGGCGAGCTTGCCAATGCCTACCTCGCTGCCAGAGGCACTGGCTGCTGCGCTGGCAAAGCGCAGCCCTTTGGTGGTCATGGTGAGCCTGGTGGGCTGTCCGTTTTGCGTGATCGCCCGGGACAATTACCTGGCGCCGCTGCAAGGCCAGGCGGGTTTGTCGATTGTGCAAGTTGACATGCGTGACCGCGCCCTGGTGCAGGATTTCGCTGGCGGCAGCCAGACCCAGGACCAGTTGATTCGAAGCTGGGGCGTCAAGGTGGCGCCCACGGTGCTGTTCTTTGGGCGGGGTGGCGCCGAAGTGGCCGAGCGGCTGGTGGGCGGCTACATTCCAGATTTTTATGGCGCTTACCTTGACGACCGGCTGCGCACGGCCCGTGCCGCCGTGGCAGGCTGAGATGCGCCTGCATGATTCCCATCAAAACTGAATCGGCCTGGCGCGGCACTTCGGATTGCCGCCAATGCGGCATTCGCGACCTGGTATTGTTCGCCGATCTCAATGAACAAGATTTCGCCAATATCCATGCGCCAATCGATGACCTGGAATACGCTCACGGCAAGGCTTTGTACGCCGAAGCCAGTCCAGCGTCGGGTATTTTTACGCTGCGCAGCGGCATGGTGAAACTGGTGCGCAGCACCTTGGATGGGCGGCCGCGCATTGTGCGGGTGTTGCGCGCCGGCGATGTCAGTGGGCTGGAAGCCTTGGCGAGCGGGCAGTACGACTGCGACGCTGTTGCCTTGACGCCCGTCTCCGTCTGTCGCATTCCGCTGAAGGTGATTCATAAACTGGCATCCAACAGCCCCAGGCTGCACAAGCAGTTGATGCATAAATGGCAACGTGCGCTCAAGGACGCCGACGACTGGCTGGCAGATATGAATTTTGGTACGGCGCGCCAGCGTGTGGCTAATCTGGTGCTCAAAATGCGCAGCCCCAGCAACCATGAGGTGTCGGTGCTTTTTTCGCGCGAAGACATGGGTGCCATGCTTGACCTCAAACTGGAGACCGTCAGCCGCGAAGTCACTCGCCTGGTGCGAGAGGGGGTGATTCAACAGTTGGATAAGCAAGGGCGCATCTACCTTGTGAACCAGCCAGATCGCCTGTCAGCGCGCTGAGCTTGACGCCATCAGGGTATATCCTGATATGCAGGCTTGCTTATTTAAATGAACATTGCGCCACAAAGACCTTGTTTTTTTATAGGAAGCCAATGTTCATGAAACACGCCATATTTGCTTTGGTGGGCTGGCTGGCGACGGCCGCGCTGGCGCAAGATGTGCCGGCGCTTTACAAGGGCGCTGATTTGAAACTTGGCGAACAGTTGATTGCCGACAACCAGTGCGACGCGTGCCATATCCGCAATGTAGGCGGTGACGGCAAAGCCATTTACCGGCCAGCCGGGCGAGTCAACTCCTTGGGCTTGCTGCGTGGTCAGGTGGAGGCCTGCAACACCACCTTGAATTTGGGCTTCTTCCCGGAAGAAGTGACCTCGGTCGCGGCAGTGCTCAACCGCGACTACTACCACCTCAAATAAGTGTGCGGGTCAGACCAGCGTGCGCAGCGATGTGCACTGTTGCCAACTGGCTGATTTTTTTATCGTTTCCTAAGTAAAAACCCTAATCGTGAAGCGACATCTTTACAGTATATTCATGAAAAAAAATATACGAATGTAAGCAATGATGAATACAAAGCCGCTGCAAATTTCTGCAATGTCTCTGGAATGTGCAGCCGAGCTTTTTGGGGTTTTGTCGACACCAGTGCGTTTGCAGATCATTCGGGTGTTGTGTGACGGTGAGCAGAACGTGACGCATTTGCTGGCGCAGATTGAGATTTCCCAGCCCAACATGTCGCACCATTTGCAGGTGTTGTACCAGTCAGGGGTGTTGGTCAGGCGGCGCGACGGGCATCAAATGTTTTATCGCCTGGCAGATGCTGCGAAAGCCCTGGTGTGCAAGCTGGTGTGTCCTCAGCCTGGGACTGAGGAACAAAGTTTTGTGGGTCTGGACTGACCTTGTGTTTTGTCCGGGTTGAGTCCAAGAGTGTATGGATCGAAAAGCGTAACAGGAGTTTTTTGAATGGAACAAAGTTTGAGCTCGGGCAGGCTGATCAAAGCCCCTGAGAATTTTCTGAACAAATACGGTATCAAAACCGTTTTTTCAGAGGCCAAGAAGGGTCGGCGCGACTTCATACGCAGCGCCTTTGCGGCTGCGGCGGCTGGCGCTGCGGTGCCTGCGGCGCTGGCCCAAAGCAATCCGGTGCCCACCGAGGGCGGAGACCCCAATATCCTGAATCTACCGGCGCACAGCGTGGGTTTGGGGCAGGGCGTGGCGCAGAACGACGGCTACGGCAAACCCTCGCAATACGAATCCGGCGTGCAGCGCCGACAAAGCCCGGGCTTGACCCAAACCACGCAGGCGTCGGTGTCATTTGCGCCGCTGCAGTCGCTGTTTGGCGTTGTCACCCCCAGCGGCCTGCACTTTGAGCGCCATCACCAGGGCTGGTGGGACATTGATCCGTCCAAGCACCGCCTCATGGTCAACGGCATGGTGAAGTCGGCCAAGGTGTTCACGCTGGATGAAATCATGCGTTTGCCTGCGGTGTCACGCTTCCATTTTATTGAGTGTGGCGCCAACACCGCTGTCGAGTGGGGTAACGTGGCTGTACCCACGGTGCAGTACACCCACGGCATGGTGTCGTGCAGCGAATTCACCGGCGTGCCGCTGATCACGCTGCTCGAACTGGCTGGGGCTGATCTGAAAAATGGCAAGTTTGTGCTGGCTGAAGGCGCAGACGGTTCGTCCATGACGCGCACCATCCCCATGAGCCTGATCAAATCCGGCGAGGTATTTGTGGCCTACGGCCAAAACGGCGAAATGCTGCGCCCCGAGCAAGGCTACCCCTTGCGCCTGATCGTGCCGGGCATTCAGGGTGTGAGCTGGGTCAAGTACCTGCGCCGCCTCGAGGTGGGCGACATGCCTTATGCCGCCAAGGACGAGGCCATTCATTACATGGACTTGTTGCCCAGCGGCCAGCACCGCCAGTATTCGGGACTTCAGGAATGCAAGAGCGTGGTGACCACACCCTCGGGCGGGCAGGTGTTGCTCGACAAGGGGTTTTACAACATCACAGGCCTGGCCTGGAGCGGCAAAGGCAAGATCAGAAAGGTCGATGTGTCGGTGGACGGTGGCCGCAACTGGCGCACCGCGCGCCTGCAAGCCCCTGTGATGTCCAAGGCGCTCACGCGTTTCAATATCGACTGGGTATGGGACGGCAAGCCCGCCATCATTCAAAGCCGGGCCACAGATGAGACTCATTTTGTGCAACCCACCTACCAGCAACTGCGGGCAGTGCGCGGCACCCGTTCGATCTATCACAACAACGCGATTCAGTCTTGGCTGGTGCAGGAAAACGGCGAGGTTAAAAATGTTCAGGTTTCGTAAAGCAGTCATCAGTCTGGCCGTACTGGCATTTGCCGGTATCGCGGCAGCGCAATCAGCGGCCAACATCACGGGCTTGGGGCGCGATGCCACACCCAAGGAAGTGGCCGCCTGGGACATCGATGTGCGCCCCGACTTCAAGGGCTTGCCAGCCGGGTCTGGCACGGTGGAGCAGGGCCAGGAGATATGGGAGGCCAAGTGCGCCAGTTGCCACGGCTACTTTGGCGAGTCGGGCGAGTTTTTTAGCCCCATTATTGGCGGTGTGCAGCCCAAAGACATCGAGACCGGTCATGTGGCCAACCTGGTCACGCCGGGCTATCCGGGGCGCACCACATTCATGAAAGTGGCGTCAATTTCGACGGTGTGGGATTTTGTCAACCGGGCCATGCCCTGGACGGCGCCCAAGACCCTGAAAACCGACGAGGTCTATGCGGTGGTGGCGTTCATGCTCAACATCGCCACCATCGTGCCCGATGACTTCACGCTCAATGAGAAAACCATCCGCGATGTGCAAGCCCGTATGCCCAACCGCAACGGCATGACCACTGATCACGCGCTGTGGCCAGGCAATGAATTTGGCGGCACCACCAAGCCCGACACCCGCAATGTGGTCTGCATTAAAGACTGCACGCCCGAGCCCAAGCTGGACTCGGTTTTGCCCGACTTTGCGCGTAACGCGCACGGCAATCTGGCTGAGCAAAATCGTCTGGTTGGCGCCCAGCACGGTGCCGACACCACGCAGCCGGAACGCAAGCCCGGTGAAAAAGCCGCTCCGCCTGTGGCCCCCAAGCCAGCGGTGGAGGCGCCTGCCACAGGTGCAGATGCAGGCAAGCCCGATGCCGCAAAAGCAGTGGCCTTGATGCAAAAGAATGGCTGCCTGGTGTGCCACGGCATGAGCAACAAAATCGTTGGCCCGGCTTACACAGACGTCGCCAAAAAATACAGTGGTCAGGTGGATTACCTGGCCGCCAAGATCAAGTCTGGTGGTGCTGGTGTCTGGGGTCCTGTCCCCATGCCGCCCCAGGCCTTGAGCGCTGCGGATGCCAAAACCATTGCGGGCTGGCTGGCAGCGGGGGCTGGCAAATAGTGCGCAGCATCGATCGTTCGGTCAGTGTGAATGTTTTCAGTATGAACTTACAAAAGGAGCCTTTAATGCAAACTCGTCGCGAGACACTCAAACACAGCGCCATCGTGGCTGGCCTGCTGGCCACTACCGGCCTGTTTCCCCACTACGCACTCGCTTACAACGCGCCTGCCTTCGAAGCCAAATCCGTTGCAGACGTGCTCAAGGCACTCGGTGCGGGCGCGCCGGTCGAAAGCAAAGACGTCACCATCAGCGGCCCGGACATCGCTGAAAACGGTGCCGTGGTGCCGCTGGCGGCCAGCACGGCACTGCCCGGTGTCAAGCACATGCTGCTGCTGGTTGAAAAGAACCCGGCGGCTCTGATTGCCCTGTTCAACGTCACCGACAGCGTGGAGGCCAACTTTGCCACGCGCTCCAAGATGGGCCAGTCCTCAGACGTCTATGCCGTGGCCATCATGAACGACGGCAAGGCGCTCTTTGCCAAAAAAGAAGTGAAAGTGACACTGGGCGGCTGCGGCGGCTAAAGCCGACGCAGTGACACGCCCGATACACCGCCACCTGGGTGGCACCAACTTTTAATTGATTAATTTCAGGAGTTTCAAAATGGCAGATCCAATGCGCATCCGCGCCAAAGCAGAGGGCGACATCGCCACCGTTCGAGTCTTGATGAGCCACGAAATGGAATCCGGTCAGCGCAAAGATTCCGCTGGCCAACTGATTCCCGCATGGCACATCAACGAAGTTTCCGCCAGCCACAACGGCAAAGTCGTGATGACTGCCGAATGGGGCCCTGCGGTGTCCAAAAACCCGTTTCTGCAATTCAACGTCAAAGGCGCCAAGGCCGGCGACAAGGTGGCAATCACCTGGAAAGATAACAAGGGCGACAGCCGCACCGACGAAGCCACGGTGTCCTGATTCCCGCCACCCAAGACCAGGTGAGTTGGTTTTCACCTGCATCGGTGAGCTTGTTCATACCTATTGAGGAGACCTGAAAATGAAAAAAATTGTGTCCATGTTGGCACTGGCTGGATTGGCAGCAACTGCGGCCCACGCCCAAAAATCGGCAGCGATACTGGCCATTGAAGAATACCGCGCCATGCTCGCTGACGGCAACCCGGCCGAGTTGTTCGAGGCCAAGGGTGAAGACCTGTGGAAGCAAAAGCGCGGCCCCAAAAACGCCTCGCTGGAGCAATGCGATTTGGGCCAGGGCCCTGGCGTGGTCAAGGCTGCGTTTGTGACCTTGCCGCGCTACTTTGCCGACACCAACCGGGTGCAAGACCTGGAGTCGCGTTTGCTCACGTGTATGGAAACCCTGCAGGGCTTCGATGCGGCAGCGATTGCCAAGACACCGTTTGGCAAGGACGAGCAAAAAAATGTCACCGCGCTGGCCACCTGGATCGCCGCCGAGTCGCGCGACATGAAGTTCAACCTGCCGCAAGCCCATACCAAAGAGCAAATTGCCTATGAGATTGGCAAGCGCCTGTTTTTCCAGCGTGGTGGCGCGCATGATTTTTCATGCGCCTCGTGCCACGGCGCCGACAACTGGCGCATTCGCCTGCAAGACCTGCCGAACCTGACCAAGAACCCGGGTGACGGCGTGGGCTTTGCCGCCTGGCCGGCCTACCGTGTGTCGAACGGCCAGATGTGGAGCATGCAATTGCGGCTCAACGACTGCTACCGCCAACAGCGCTTTCCATACCCCGGTTTTGGCAGTGATGCCACGGTCGCCCTGGGTGTGTATTTGGGTGTAAACAGCCAGGGTTCCAAGTCGATTGCCCCGGCCATCAAACGCTAATGCAAAGGAATATCACCATGAAAAAACAACACGCATTTGCGCTTTCGGCCCTGGCAGCCCTGCTGGCTGCGGGTTGCGCCACCGGCCCGAGCACGGCCGACCTTGATCAAATGGCCGCTGCTGTCGTCAAGTCCTCTTTCAGTGACAAGGGCATCGTCAAGGTGTCAAGTATCGCCCCTGAGGACATCAACGAAGCTTGCACTGCGGCCGACGTGGCCGGCAAGCCAATCGATCCGGTACTCGCTGAGAAGTTGCAGACGGCCCAGCTCAAAACCATCAAGTGGCCCGCTGACGGCAATTACCTGGGCGACTGGAAGGCCGGTGAAAAGTTGGCCCAAAGTGGTCGCGGTTTGACCTGGAAAGACAAGGCAGATACGCCCAATGGTGGCAATTGCTACAACTGCCACCAGCTCGATCCAAAGGAAATCTCGTTCGGCACCATTGGCCCGAGCCTGACGGGCTACGGCAAGACGCGTGGTGTGATCGCCGACCCGACCAGCCCTGCCGCCAAGGCCATCATTGAGTACACCTGGGGCAAGATATGGAATGCCAAGGCTTATAACGCCTGCTCCGTCATGCCACGGGCGGTGCACAAGGGCATCATCACCGAGAAGCAGGCCAAAGACCTGATGGCCTTGCTGCTCGACCCCAAGTCGCCGGTCAACAACTGAGCAGACTGATTCAGTATCGCCCAGCCTGCCTGGGCTTTTCAATGACTTAACTCGACAATCTTCATCATGAATTTGACCAAACGTGAATTTATGCAGGTGCTGGGCGCTGGCACCATGGCAGGCATGGGGCTGAGCGCTTATGCACAGGCCGACCTGGCCACGGCCACCAACGGCCTCTATGACATTCCCAAGTTTGGCAATGTGTCGTTCTTGCACATGACTGACTGCCACGCGCAGCTCAAACCCATTTATTTCAGAGAACCCAGCATCAACCTCGGCTTTGGCAGCATGAAGGGCAACCTGCCGCATCTGGTGGGCGCGCATTTGCTCAAGGTCGCCAACATCCGCCCCGGTACCGCCGAGGCCCATGCGCTGACTTATCTGGATTACGAACAGGCCGCCAAGCGCTACGGCAAGGTGGGCGGTTTTGCGCACCTGGCCACGCTGGTCAAGCGCCTGAAGGCCAGCCGCCCGGGCGCCTTGTTGCTCGACGGTGGCGACACTTGGCAGGGCTCTGGCACTGCGTTGTGGACCAATGGCCAGGACATGGTCGATGCTTGCAAGCTGCTGGGCGTGGATGTGATGACCGGCCACTGGGAATTCACCCTCGGGATGGAACGCGTCAAGGAAATCATTGAGAAAGACTTTGCCGGCAAGGTCGACTTTGTTGCGCAAAACGTCAAGACCAACGACTTTGGCGACCCGGTCTTCAAGCCCTACGTGATCCGCGAAATCAACGGCGTGCCCTGCGCCATCATTGGCCAGGCCTTCCCCTACACCCCGATTGCCAACCCGCGCTACATGGTGGCCGACTGGGCCTTTGGCATCCAAGACGACAACATGCAGAAGATGGTCGATGAGTGCCGCGGCAAGGGTGCCCAGGTCGTCGTCGTGTTGAGCCACAACGGCATGGATGTTGACCTGAAAATGGCGAGCCGCGTGAGTGGTATCGATGCCATCATGGGTGGCCACACGCACGACGGCATGCCGGTTGCCAGCATCATCAGCAACCAGGGTGGCAAGACCCTCGTCACCAACGCGGGTTCCAACAGCAAGTTTCTGGCCGTGCTCGACTTCGACGTCAAAGACAAGAAGGTTGCTGACTTCCGCTACAAACTGTTGCCCGTCTTTGCCAACATGCTGCCCGCCGACGCCGAGATGGACGCGCTCATCACCCGGGTACGCGCGCCTTATGCGGACAAGCTGGCAGAAAAACTGGCGGTGACCGAGGGCACGCTGTACCGCCGTGGTAACTTCAACGGTACTGGCGACCAGTTGCTGGTGGACGCGTTAATGGACGTGCAGGGCGCCGACCTGGCGTTTTCACCTGGTTTTCGCTGGGGCACCACGCTGCTGCCCGGCCAGCCCATCACCCGCGAATGGCTGATGGACATGACTGCCACCACCTACAGCTATGCCACCTTGACCGAGATGACTGGCGCCACCATCAAGACCGTACTCGAAGACGTGTGCGACAACCTGTTCAACCCCGACCCGTATTACCAGCAGGGCGGTGACATGGTGCGCGTGGGGGGGTTGGCCTACAGTTGCAGCCCGCTCGAAGGCATGGGCAAACGCATCAGTGACATGCGCATCAACGGCAAGTTGATTGACGCCGACAAAAAGTACAAGGTGGCGGGTTGGGCGCCGGTGGCCGAAGAGGCCAAAAACCAGGGCAACAAGCAGGTCTGGGAAGTGGTTGAGACGTGGCTGGCTGCACGCGGCGGCAAGGTGTCAGCGCGCAAGCTCAACACGCCCAAGATCATCGGTGCCTTGCCCAACCCAGGCTACGCGGCCTGACTCTGGGCGCAATGGTGTGTTCTTGCAATACCGCGCGCCAGGCAACCGTGCTTTGGCTGCCGATTTTTCTGGCAGCGTTGCTATGGGCCGGCGCCACTGCGGCGCAGTCCGCCGAGCCCACCTCCAAAACCGTCAAGGTGACTGAACGCGTCTATGCCCTAGTCGGTGAGCTGACGAACCGCTCGCCCACCAACCTGGGTAACAACATGACCAACGGCTTCATCGTTGCCAATGACGGTGTGGTGGTGGTGGACTCGGGTGGCTCGGCCGAGGGCGCCCGGGCCATTGTGCAAGCCGTTCGCGCGGTCACTGACAAGCCCATTCTTTGGGTGGTCAACAGTGGTGGCCAGGATCACCGCTGGTTTGGCAACGATTATTTCCAGCGCGTGGCTGGCGCCAAGGTGATTGCTTCCGAGCCGGGTGTGCTGGACATGAAGGCACGCGGTCTGCAGCAGTTCGAAGCAGGCAAAGTCAACCTGGGCGAGAAATTTGCCGGCACGGTGCTGGCCTACCCGGATGTGACTTTTGTCAAGCACCATAAGCTGGCGGTAAGCGGGGTGGACATCGAGTTGATTGAGTCCGGCGGCGCCCACACCAAGGCCGATATTTTTGTCTGGTTACCCGGCGAAAAGTTGGTGTTTTCAGGCGACATTGTGTTTGTTGACCGCCTGCTGGGCATCCAGCCCGGCATGGGTTTCAGGTGGATGGCCGCGCTCACCTACCTGCGCGACGTACTGCGGCCAATCACCGTCATCCCCGGACACGGCGAAGTGGCTAACCTGGGCACTGCCATGAAGGACAGCCTGGGCTACCTGACGCTGCTGCGCGATGGCGCTGCGCAGGCTTTTAAAAATGGTGCCTTTGATCCGGTGGAGGCATCCCAAGCCATTGACCAGACACCGTTTTCTTATCTGGTGAATTTCACCGATGCCCAGTTTCGCAGCAACAACGCCATCCACATGGCCGAAGAGGTGTTTGCAGGTATTCGTTAAGCGGGCAGAAACGTTATCCAGCGCACAGACTGGCGTCAAGGCCGTCGTTACATTTTGGTCCAACAGTGGTGCATCATGCGCACCTGTCCTGGAGCCAAAGTATGAACAGTCCTTCTCAAGCGATCAAGTTGTCGAGCCACGAGTTGGAACAGCCCGATGATGCGTCCCCGCTTGTTGGCCCGCAAGGTCACACGCGCAGACCAGGTTTGCTGCGCTCGCACACCTTGCTTGCGACGCTTGCCATCCTGGCCGCGTTGGGCCTGATGCTGGCGTTTTACCAGGTGTTGCTTGGGGCGGTGGCGCAGGGTGAATCGCTACAGTCCGCCAGAAACCAGGAAAGTGCGACGTTCTGGCGCTGTCATCTTTTGCGCAGCGCTACAGAGCGCGATAACTGCCTGTTTCTGATCAAAGCTGAAGTCAGCGCGTCAAAGCCATGAACAGCTTGGGCAACTGCTCGGGTAGCCGCGCGATGTTGTCAATCACCGTGTACTGGCGGCCAAAGATGTCGCTCACATAAGCGTCGGCGCTGGCGTCGAGGTTGATGCAGTAGCTAAACATCCCCTGCTGGTCGAGCTCTCGCACCGCTGCCTTGGCGTCTTCGATCAGCAGGCGCTCATCAGGCACATCAATGTCTGACGGTTGCCCGTCGGTCAACACCAACAGCAGTTTTTTGTCAGCCGGCTGAGCGCCCAAGGTGTGCGCCGCGTGGCGCATGGCGGCGCCCATGCGCGTGCTGTAGCCAGCCTGCATGGCGGCTAGCCGCGCCTTGACCTCATCGCCCCAACGTTCGCCAAAACCTTTCAGGTGCAGATAGCGCACGTCGTGCCGCGTGTTGCTGTGAAAGCCGGCAATGGCCAGCGGGTCGCCCAACTGCTGCACCGCCCAGGCCAGCAGTGACACCGCTTCCTGGCTAAGTTGCAACACGGTTTGCTCGGAGCCGCGCGCTTTTTCGTTGAGCGACTGCGACAAATCCAGTAGCACCGTGACCGCAATGCTGCGGCCGTTGGTGATGTGGCTCATGTTGATGCGCGGCTCGGGCTGGCTGCCCGCGCGCAAATCAATCAGCGAGCGGATCGCCACGTCGAGGTCGAGCTCGCTGCCTTCTTCCTGGTAACGCACGCGCAGCTTGTTCTGCGGTTTGAGCATGTCGAGCAGGCGCTTGAGGCGCTTGGCCAGCGCACTGTGTTTGGCCAGCAGCGCGTCGATGTCGGCGCCGTTGCCCGCCGGGTGCAGGCGTTCGTACAAACTCACCCAGTCGGGCCGGAAGGTTTGACTTGTGTAGTCCCACTCCGGGTAATGGCGCGGCGGCAGGCTTTGAATCTCGTCGGTGGGCGGCGTCTGGCGCGGTTCCTCGAACGATTCCTCGTCGTCGCCGAGTTCATGAAAACGCCATAGGTGGCGGTTGTCATCGCGGTAGTCCACCACGGTGTCGTCAAACCAGGTGTCGGGCAACTGGTCGCTTTGCAGCCGGGTTTTGCCCAGGTAGCTCAGGGCGAGTCCTGCCACCTCGGAGGTGCTGGAATCGCCGTGCGCCAAGAGCGCATGAAAGCGCTGCACCCAGTCGCTGATTTGCACGTCCTGAAAGCGTTGTGGCGCATCAAACAGGGCGCGCGACAGCATCGTCAGACGATGGCGCAGGCAGGAATGGGTGGCTGGGTTGCAAGCGCCCGCCACCGGGTTCGGGTGCAGGGCGACGAAGATGCGGCGCAGGCCGGGGTAAGTGCGCATGGCCAGCGCCTCGACCCGGGCATCTTCAAACATCTCAATGGCCAGACGCTGCGCCGGGCTGAAATTGTCGGCAAAAATGGGCGAGCTCCAGCGCTGGTGGGCCGCCATGTGTGCCAGTGCTGCGCGGTAGCGGTCGATGCCGGTGATGCCCGCACGTTCGTCATACACATCCGGCAGGTGCGTGCCCAACACGTCAAAGTAAGGCATGGGCTGGCGCTGCACCTCGAACGCGGTGGCATAGGGTACCAGCAGCGTGCTGGTTTGCCACAGCGCGCGCAAATACAAATCAAGCGCTCGGGTGTTGTCCATCAGCAGCGTGCCGTGGCGCTCGCGCTGCAGCACGGCGCGGCTGTCGGCGCTGGCCAAGCTGAAATACTCGCGCTGCTGCTCGGGATGGTGGCTGTAATTGCGGATACCGTAGTCCACCCACTGGCTCAAGCCCTGCAAGCTGAGCAGTTCCAGCAACTGCGCCGAGCGCTCAAAAAATACGCCCAAGCTGGGGCTGGGGTAGCTTTTGTGGATGCCATGGATCGAGCTGCTGGTGCGCTCCGACAGCTGCAGACTCAGGTCCAGGTAGCGCTGCAACTGAGTTAGGGTGGGCAGCCGCCGCGCAACGGCTGAAAGCACCTGCAACAGCGGCGCAATCGCTTTGCTGTTGGGCGACTTGTTGATGAGTTTGACAGCGGCCATGACCGGGCTCAGGGCATCTTCGCCCGTGGTCTGCGCGATTTGTGGCCATTCTTGTAAAAAGATGAGCACCGGCTCGACCCCTCGCCCCATCTTGCCCAGAAAACGCGCCTGAGCCAGGTAATCGTCCAGCCCGTCGGGGCTGAGCTTGGCGTGGGCATCGGTCAGGCAGTCGGCAAAGATGTCGGCTACCTGGGCAAAACCGCTGTCGAGCTGCGTGCGCCAGGCTTGCAACTGATCGGGGTTTGGTGTCATGGCCGTTGGGGTGTTGAATGGGCTTGTCATTGCGAGCCGCCCGAATCAAGCCCGATACCGCACAGGGACCTTGAACCTGAACCCGTCACTGCGTGCGAAGCGTGGCAGCCCATGCAGTGGGAAGTCATGGATTGCTTCACTTCGTTCGCAATGACGGAATCGGATCGCGGCATTCAACCGAACACGGCCTCAACTGCGTGATCCAGTGTGGCGCGGATGTCGGCGTCGTCGGTGATGGGTCGCACCAGCGCCATGCGGCAGGCATCGATCGGATCGACCTCGCCCAAAATCAAGGTGGCGGCATAGACCAGCAGACGGGTCGAAATGCCTTCGTCGAGCCCGTGCCCTTTGAGCGCGCGCGCCGCCGTGCCCACCTTGACCAGTCGGGTGGCATCGGCCAGCGCAATGCCAGTTTCGGTGGCGATGATGCTGGCTTCCAGTTCGGGTGCGGGGTAGTCAAAGTCAAAGCCGACAAAGCGCTGTTTGGTGCTTTGCTTGAGGTCTTTCATCAGGCTTTGGTAGCCGGGGTTGTAGGAGATGACCAGTTGAAAGTCAGGGTGAGCCTGGATCAGTTCGCCTTTTTTGTCCAGCGGCAATTGGCGCCGGTGGTCGGTGAGCGGGTGGATCACCACCGTGGTGTCCTGGCGCGCTTCCACAATTTCATCGAGGTAGCAGATGGCGCCCATGCGTGCCGCAACGCTGAGCGGGCCGTCGAGCCAGCGCGTGCCGTTGGCTTCCAGCAGGTAACGGCCCACCAGGTCGGAGGCGGTCATGTCTTCGTTGCAGGCCACGGTGATGAGCGGTTTGCCGAGCTTGTAGGCCATGTATTCGACAAACCTGGATTTGCCACAACCGGTGGGACCTTTTACCATGACCGGCAGTTTGGCCTTGTAGGCGGCTTCGTAAAGCGCGACTTCGTTGGTTTGTGGCTGATAGAAGGGTTCTTTGGCGATGCGGTAGGGTAGGGTGGTGTCAGTCATTTATTGGCTTTCACTGAATGGATTTAAAGACAAAAGGCATGGTGCTGTGGTGGCGCCGCAGCGCGCATTGGGTATCTGATTCCGCTCGTGTCCCCCGGTTTGGGCTAGCGCCCAAACCTCCTCCTTGACCTCGCTGCATCAGACACCCAACGCACGCTGCTCATTGCTTGTACGAGCGGCGCAGAATACCCTGCCGCCCCGAACCCCGCCACAACCGGTACGCTTGAATCGGACCCCCTGCAACCGGATCCTGGTCTTTACTTGTGCACACCCAGCTTGTCGCGCCAGCCCGGGAAGATCAAGTCGGCATCTTTCGGGAACGACTCAAAAGCGCGGGCAAATTCCTTGTGCTCCTTGGCCCATTCGATCGGGTCGGCACCGGCTTTCCAGCATTCGTACGACTGGCGCAAAGACACCGCACCGGCCGCTGGC